>Ga0164242_10000237_pt1 | contig 69515 bp, 60 predicted proteins | sample OricomgcompostMG_FD_108783 | JGI IMG/M metagenome (GOLD analysis project Ga0164242, IMG submission 108783) | Miracle-Growth compost microbial communities from Emeryville, California, USA - Original compost - Miracle growth compost (MG) ... | reverse complement strand
CCCTTTATATATTCTATCGCCTGAGCAATCCTTTGATAATTAGCCTGTTGTTGCTTGTTCATTTCTCTGAATTGATATTACAAATATCAGAATTCCAGGGTTGCCATAAAACCCGAAACTTGCGTTTCGTCAGAAATATTTCGCAAGTTCGTGGACAAGTAACTGTACATATTCCATCCAGTTTCTTGTCTAAGAACTATGCCAAGAATAAATACATACAATTATTTAGAGGAGTATACTGACACACTTCGATCCCAGGGGAGGTATTCTTTTACCATAACAGAGTTACGCGAAAGATTCGACCTATCCGAAGAGGCATTATTGAAAGCATTGCAGCGACTGAAACGGAAAAAGGAATCTGCTATGATACACAAGGGGTTTTACCTAATCGTCCCTCCCGAATATCGAAGCAGGGGAGTTTTTCCGCCCGTATTATTTATCGCTGATTTGATGAAGTTTCTGAACCGAAATTATTATACCGGATTATTAAATGCCGCTGCTTTTTATGGCGCGGCGCATCAACAACCCCAGGACTTTTTTGTAATCACGACTAAACCGGTGCTCGTGCCTATAAGCAGCAATAAAAATTAAAATCAACTTCTGCTATAAAAACTACTGGGCAGAACAGGATATCATTGAAAGGAAAACAGATACGGGATACTTGAAAGTATCCTCTCCTGAATTGACAGCACTTGATCTGGTATATTATTTTAACCGGGTTGGCGGCTTCAATAGAATTTCGACCATACTGGAAGAACTTGCAGAAAGCATGAACGCCGAAAAACTGGCCTTTTCTGAAAGAACGTGTTGCTTTTCGTGGAAGAACGGCTTTGCATAAGCTGCATTTAAAGCACCGGGTGTGCTATCCTCTATGACGGAAGCAATAAATCTGTCCGGCTCGATCTCCGGAGTTATAAAAGAGAATACCAAGCAGAAACATTTCTGCCCCTGGAGATGACCAGAAATGCCTGGAAAATCATGCATCAGTAGCAAACTGCTTTGAAAAAACCATCCAGCTTATTGGTGGCTAAGACAGAGCAATCAAAAGGTTCTGAAAATAACTTGCCGATGCGTGTCAGTGTAATAATATACAAGTCCTTAAAGGTTTGTGAAGTCATAGTGCCATTGCTACTAACAGTTCAGGCACTTGCGATGTGACGGAAATAGGATTCCGTCCGCCAATTTAGCAAAAAAAACGTACGAAGAATGTCCGCCCCCATTACGCCAGGCCCTCGTTGGTGGTTCGCAATTTCCTATTTTTTTTAGAATATCTATTCCCAAAAGGCTTAAATACACTAAGAATCGTTGCAATGGTTAATGCAACCACATCATAGATAGCTCCAATAATTAGCAGTCCTTCGGCACCACCCATACCGTTTAGCATTGCATCCATGCCGCTTTTAAGAAAAATTGCTCCAACCAGAATAACTGAAATAATCAGCAGAAATTTTATGGTTACCCAAGGGTAACTAAACAGTTTCCATTTAGTAATGAAAGTCAGCCATAGTCCAGTAAGCAATGCAGCAAAACTTAAAGGAATACCAAATACAAAAGCGAGCATCTGAAGAATTTGATAAGAGGCTTTGGCCATTAACGGGTCTGTGACATTTGCTGCATGAATCGCTACTGCAAGATACCCCGCAGAATCTCCCAATAACCCAACAGAAACGATGATGTGCAATGTCAAAATAGTCTTGATCAATATTGGGGAGGTTGATTTCATTTTTTAAAGTCTTCTGCCCGCCATTCCATTTAGTCTGTGTGAGCGGTTCGTTGTTGTTTGTTGTGTATATAAGCAAAATTGTTCACGAGATCAAATTGCTGTCCAATTTGTTCTAGTTATTGGTTTGTCGTTGTCAACTCCTATGATAAAGCCGCTTGTCGTACGTTATATAGATGGAAACTTGCAAAACTTCTAAGTTTCCGATAAAGCATTTTTTTCTGTCTGATAGAAACCATGCCATTTGGCTTTACAATTTGTGCGTCTGCCGTAAAAGCGTCTGCAACAATCTGCTGTTCGCGCAATCTTGTCTTTTTCATATCAATTAAAACATAAAGTTAATAAGCTTTATGCTATTAACTCCTCTTTTAATTGGCCGAATCCCAGGGAATCCTACAGTCCGTTACAATGACTGCTAACGGTCTTCGTGTTGGCGATGGGCACGATTTTTAGTACTAAAGCTGACTCGAAAAACACACGTTGAATTTTGCACTTCTGTTGATACAAAACCGTTTAGCCTGCCTATTACCAATACCATGTTGGCGGTTCGTTTTTATATTTTCGCAACCAGAAAAAATTCTCCACTTGCAGGAACGAGATTATCTATTCTGTCTTTAAAATATTTCTCTGTCATATCCTTTGTTGACACGGTTTGTATTTCCGTCAACCCAATTTCTTCCGCAAGTTTTACAATTTCTTCAACATAGAAAAAACTTACAAAAGGTGTTCCTGAAGCTGTTGCCCCTTTTATTGCAATTTCTTGCATTGGCTTGTCTTCTTCGTCAAGCTGTTCCAACGGTAAATAAAATGTTATTGCAATAGTTGAACCCGATGCAAGTGCAGTCATTTTTCTTAGTGTGTCTGTAATTGCTTCTTTAGTAAGATAAAGCGTAACACCTGTGCAAGAAACAAAAGCCGTTTGTTTAGTATCAAAACCCTTATTTAAAAGTTCTGTCCACCAACAAGAAGTTTCAAAATCAACAGGAACGAAATGAAGATTATCAGTGATTTGGTAACCGTTTTCAATCAGCTTTTCTTCTTTCCAAGCTAATGTATCGGGCTGGTCAATTTCATAAACATCAACCTGAGAACTGATTTCAGTATTTCGTTGGGCAAAACTGTCAAGTCCCGCACCAAGCAAAACATATTGCTTTACGCCTTTTGTAACTTGTTCTTTGGCTAAATCCTCAACAAATCTTGCACGAGCAACAATAGAAGCCCGAAGTCGTTTTGTGTATTTCATGTCAGGCCGTTCTTGCCAGCCTTTTTCAGGTTTTATTAAGTCATACCCAACTTTGTCCTCAATGATGTAGGGCTTGTCGTCTGTTAAAACGTGTAACGCTCTCCATAAAGCTGTCCGCAATGCTGTATTGTTTGGTTGTTTTGTTGTCATACTATGTTGTCTTGTGGGCCACGTCTGTAAAATGACAGCCAACGGCCGGTGACTTCACGCAGTTCTGATTAGAGGGAGGGATTGACGTGAAACCGCTGATGTGCGAAGTCCCGAAGGGCATCAGGTGAAGCCGCCGGCCGTTGTGGCAAAAGCCCTCTTAGCATGCCGAAGATATGAGCAGGGGCCGGGATTTCGCCACATCTCTCAAATATATGTAAGTTCTGACACTTACTACAATTAGATTTAATATGTGGCGGTTAAGATCTTTTTGAGTTTTTCTGGTAAATCAGCGGAAGGCCCCAGAATCTTTAAATTGATTCTGAGGTAACAAGCACATCATCATTTAATCTATATCGCCTTTAAGTGGTGGTTCATAGTCCCGCTTCCCATGGATCATTCTTGAAATAATGCCCCGGGACGTTCCTAATTCCCCTAACACCAATCCGACTATATGAACCAAAACAAAAGCCAGGGCATAATAGAGCGATTGGACATGTATGCCTTTGACAACCGCATATACGGAAGGATAAGTTTTGTTGATAAGCACAATATAAGAACCTGTGAGCAGCGAAGTCGCCAAACAAATATAAAACACCAGGTATATCCCCGATCTAAATCGCTCAGAAGTAGAAATATTCTTGGAAAATGGATTACAGAATACTGCACCTTCCAATCTCATAACCAGCATCCTGATACAGTACAGTGCTATCAAAAAATATCCTGCATAAATATGCATGTTCCACATCGGCCTTCGGATATCCTTTCCTATAGCAAGGGCGTCCTCCTGAGACAATTGGATATGCCGGGCAGCCAAACTAGATGCTATGATATTCCCTACGTGGGTTTTATTCATCCATCCCAATCGCAGCCATACTGTCAGCAACATAAACAGGAATGTAAAGGCGATCAACCAGTGCAGAATGCGATGTGCACGGGTAAAAGAGGCGCGGTGGAAGGTGACAGGAGTATTGGGCATTACTGCAGTGGTTGTAAAAACGTCATATGAGCCACGGGATGTTTTTGGTGCATATTCCTAAATCTGGTCAGTGCCACCGGGTCTTTTTTAGAATGTATATCCCACCCCTACCATAAAATGCCTGGGAGCTCCGGGGAACAGCCTGGAAAATGAATCGGCGCCAAGCCAATAGGTTTCATTAAATAAATTGTCAAAGGTGGCGGAAATACGGATCTTATCGATCGTATAGTAAATGCCTGCATTGGCTACATAATAGCCGGGCAACGTCACGTCGTATGCTCCTGATTGCCGCTCTGTTTGGAAATTCGCCCCTAAGGCGATACCCAGGCCCTTTAGACGGCCCTTGACAAAATCATACTTTCCCCAAAATCCACCTTGCTCCTTCGGTGCATTGGAGGCCTGCCTTCCTATCTCGGACTTATTTTCGCTTTGGGTAATCTCGGTACGATTAACTGCCAGATTTGCCGTGATACTGAAGTTGGGTAATATTTCTCCATACACATCCAATTCAACGCCTTTACCTACGACCTCGCCAATCTGCCTGAGTTTATCGGGGTTTCCAGGATCATTAGCAGTTTCCAGCACATTATTTTGTGCAATATGGTATACAGCCAAGGTAGCGGACAACCGATCATCCAGCCAGCTTGATTTTATCCCAAACTCAATCATGTTACTTTCCAGAGGATCGAAGGGGCCTCCATACCTGGATGGATCGCCAATATAGCTGGCATCCTGCGGTTGAAAGCCAGAAACATACGTGCCGTAAATACTCAGGACTCTCGAGGGCGTATAGACAAGCCCCACCCGGGGCAACAGGGTCTTCTGATTGACCGGCTTGGCGCCGGACCTCCCATAATTTTCAATATCCGTATAATATTCCTGTCGTAAGGCAAGCAATGCTTTCCATCTTTTCCAGCTCAGTTGGTCCTGAAGGTATATTCCGTTAGTATGATACTTCCCTAACTTATCCTGGACAGACTGACTAATATAATTATCGGGATCCGATATGGAATAATCGGGATTATGCAGATCTACAGACGGGACATTTGTCACGGGTCGGCCATCTATGATCATATACCTTTCTTTATGGGACGGATCATAATCCTTTAGCGCAGACCGGCCATCAGCGGACAAATAGCCGCGCGCCTCTGAAGTCGTGTTCCCCAATCCATCGGCATTCTGAATAAAATCATAGCCGCCAAGCAACTGGTGTTCCACCTTCCCTGTGTTAAACTTAAAAGTAAGGTAGCTGGTAAGATTTTCAGAATAATTGTCGGTAAGACGATAGTTGTAACGCATTTCCATGAGGTCGGCTATGGGATCCCCATTCTCGTCTACAGCATTCCGGTTAGCCGTCCTGTGTTCTCGCAGATCCTCATGCAATACGCCCTTTAAATAAGAGATGTTCACGGCGATATTGCGGGAAAAATTATGTTGAAAAGACAGGGTAGAGAGGATTTTCTGAGACTTTACGTAATCATTGACGCGGGAAAGAGAAAGTGAGATCGGTGTGGCATACAAATCTCTTACACCGTTCACCGGTGAGTAGGAAGGCTGTCCCCGGTCGTTCCGTCCGTGGTCATTGATGTACACCAGATCAAAATTGATACGGGTCATATCGTCAGGTAAAAAGGATACTGAAGGAGCAACCACATAGGTTTGTTTGTCCTGCAGGGCGCGGAAAGAGCCGGCAGTCTGATAGGCCACATTTAGCCGGTACAACAAGGTATGCGCTTCATTCATGGGGCCCGTAAAATCGGACGCTACCCGGATGGTATTGTAACTGCCCGTCGCAAAATTAACCGCCTTTCTGTTTTCCTCTAACGGCTTCTTGGTTACAGTATTTACCGTACCTCCCGGACTGGCGTTGGCAAATAATGCGCTGGCGGGCCCTTTGATGACCTCGATCCGTTCCACGTAAGGGAGAATGTCTGCCGTGCGTTCACCGGTGAAGGCCTTCAGACCGTTGATCAGCGTTTGTTTGGACTCGGACGGGAAACCTCGCAGAATATATTTATTGTTGGTGTAAGAGTTTTGGCTTACGCCGCTGATATTCTTGAGTACGTCCATCATGGCAAAGGCCATTTGATCATGGATCAGTTCCTTGGTCACATAGCTTATGGATTGAGGCACGTAGCGGATAGGAGTTTCGGTTTTGGTACCGATGAACGTGCTGGTATTCTTATAACCGGTTTCCCGGCGTCCCGTGATCTCGACATCCTGCAGTTGGGTATATCGCTTCGGCAATACAAAGTTTAGGTGCGCTTTTTCACCATCATATACCGTCACCGTTTTGGTCTGAGTCTCATATCCTAACATCGATACCCGGACGCTGTAAGTGCCGACGGGAGCCTGTTTCCATTCAAATTCGCCGTCATCATCCGTGATCCCGGTCCGTTGTCCTTCATTAATGATGACGCCGGCAGCCTCCAGCACTTCATGGTCGGAGCGAACACGAATCTTCAATTTCCCGGTTTGCGCATACACAGATAAAGAAAAAAATAGAGATATAATCCCAAAGATCAGAATGCTAAAAAATATTCTAAGAGGGGCAAAAGTGATTCGTGGCATTGTCGTGTGTATGGTTGACTCGAATGATCGATTTTAAGAACATGCAAATATTTTATCTATTTGAATATTACCCAACTCGATTAGGGAAATAAAGTAATCGGATTGGGAAAAATGCCTGCTTTTGACCTTCCCCAGCCCCATAGGTGGCCTTGCTGCGGCACCGGGATGGACGCATTTAGAGCAACTGCTTCCCATTTCTACACGGCCGGAGGGCTTTAAAAGCCATGACCTCCCTGAAGAGCATGACCTTAGGACACCGCAGGGGGAGATTTGAGCTTCTTCACAGGCGCCGGATCTCCTCACCGCCGGCCACGAGCACAATTTTTTGTTTTTATGGCTATTTTTGGGGCCATGGTAGGGACCAAATCCGTGAAAACTATCTTACTGTTCCTTATTTTTTCTCTCGAATTAGGGATTCATGGGCATGCCCAATATAAGTCAGCGGCCGGGCTCTTCCTAAGGATAGATTCCTTGGAAGCCGAAGTAATCCACCAAGTCCCGGATACGGCAAGGGCCAATGAACTGCTTCATCTTTCCTTTCACTATTTATACAATGATACCCTGAGGGCCCATTATTATGCCAATGCAGCCGTGGCGCTGTCAAGAAAATTGCACTATTACCTGGGCCAGACTGTAGGTTTGATTCGCATAGGCGACGTCTACTCGCAACGCAACGACTATAAAGAAGCCTACCTGCATTACATGGAAGCCGATCGCGTCAGCCACGATCATGCAGACAAAAAGGGACTATCCATCCTTTATAATGCACTGGGCAGATTTTACACGGGTCTGCAGAAATTTGACCAGGCCTTAGAGTCTTTTCAGCGCGGCCTCCAGGTTCTCTCTGAAGACGACATTTCGGGAAAATGCCTCTCCTATCTCAATATTGGCGTCACCTACGGATGGTCAGGCGATTATCCTAAAGCGCGGGAATACCTTAATCGGGCACGTGCCATCTGCGGCGAAGCGAATAACCAATCCATATTAGCCTTTATTTACAGCAATCTGGGAAACGTCTGTTACGAAGAAAAAAACCTGGCTCAGGCCTCAGCTTACTTTAAAAAAGCCATGGATCTGGCCAAGCGGTTTAAAAATGATGCGCTGCTGGCTTCGGACCACAGATATATGGCGGAAATTTATATGGATCAAGGCGCTCTGCCGCAAGCCAGGCAAGAGGTCAAGGCGGCACTGATGCTGATGGAACCGGCAGGTTTTACCGAGGAGTACATCGGTGCCAATATCGTGCTGGGTCGCATTTTGGCCCGAGAGCGGCGTTTTTCGGAAAGCGACTCCATCCTGGCTCGCCTGCGTGACCAGGAAACGCTCGGCATTGCGCACCAAAAAGAACTGTTGGCTGCCCTGGTGGAAACCAATCAACAAAAGGGTGACTACCGGACGGCCCTGAATTTTGCACGCCGCCTGGCTGCTGTCAAAGACTCCATCACCCATTTAGCAAACCGCCAAAACATGGATTTGCTCGAAATCCGCTTTCAAACCCGGCGAAGAGAAGCCCAGATCGGACTCCTGCAGGCACAAAATAAGCGGAAGACTTTCTTGGCTTATGCCGGCGGCCTCGGCCTCATACTCTGCGTGCTGATCATTTTTCTGCTTGTCCATTCCCGAAAACTGAAAGAAAAGATCTATCAGCATCAGCAACAAAGGATGCAGGAGGAAAATTACAAGATCCTGGCAGAAAAGGCCCTGATGGAAGAAAAAGCACTGCGGACCCATGAAGAATTGGACCACCGCAATCGCGAGCTCTCGGCCAGCATCATGCAGACGGAGCAGATGACCAAGCTTTTGCGCGAACTCAAGCTGCGGTTATCCGAGAAAAGCAAAGAGCCAGGTTCGGGGAATCTGGACGATATCCAGCGGTTGATACGGCATAACCTGGCATTAAACGAAAACTGGCAGCGGTTTAAGCTCCATTTTGAGGCCGTACATCCCCACTTCTTCGATCAATTGATGACCTTGGCGCCCCAACTTTCGAAAAATGAGCTCAAGCACTGCGCCTATATCCGCATGAATATGTCCAACAAACAGGTAGCCGGATTGCTTAATGTACATCCCGACAGTGTCAAGATGAGCCGCTATCGCATCAAAAAGAAACTCAACCTTTCGGCTGAGGATAACCTGATCGCCTACATATTGTCCCTTTAATCCCCACTGTACCCCAAAATGCCTGCGCGCTGGAGTCGCCGCATCCGAAAATTCCGAAAAATTGCCTTTCGGAAATCCTTATCCCTCATAGCTTTCCACGCATGTAGCCCATTTGTAACCCCCGTTGTCCGCCATTTGTAACCCACCGATATTTGACGCTGCCCTATCCAGCCCCTTACATTTGCGCTTCACTCAAAAAAACAAATATGAAAAGCCAATACCGGATCCTGATGATGATCCTGGCGACAGCCCTGACCGTTTTTTCTTCCTGTAAAAAGGACGACGACGTCACCGTCGCCCCCAAGCAGGTGGATGGCACCTTCACCGCCTTCGAATTTGAAAGCAGTCAAGGCGTGCTGCCGCTTCCTGCCCAAGGAAAAAGCGTAGAGATCGAGGTCACCAGTGTAGACAAGAAAAATGCGAATGTAACCCTGACGCTAATCGATAATGACGACACCCAAACGGTCGGCCCGATAGCATGCACGATAGAAAAAGACAGTGACGGCTTTACCGTACTCAATGATAAAGAGACAAAAGACCTATGCCTCTTTTATTATGATAAGAACACGGTGAGCTATGGCCTTCCCGAGGGCCAAGGAACGATCGCTGCGTCGAGAAACGGGAAAAAGCCCAACTGGTGGGACGATTAACCGATAAGTATATGGAAAAAACTATTGTCATCACCGGAGCCTCATCGGGCATTGGAAAAGCTACGGCCAAACGGTTTGCCCAGGAAGGCTGGAACGTCATTGCCGGGATGAGAAAACCAGCTCGGGACACAGAGCTTTCTGCCCTGGAGCACGTATTGGTTGTGCAGCTTGATGTGCAGGACCCCGACACCATTGCCTCGGCCATTAAAGCAGGCATTCAGCAGTTCGGCCACATTGACGTATGGGTCAATAACGCGGGACAGGGCTTGTTTGGTCTTCTGGAAACCACACCTATTGAAAAAATCAGCAAGTTGTTTGAGGTGAACTTCTTCGGGGCAGTGGCGGCCATACAGGCGATTCTGCCCCATTTTAGGGCCCGGCAGAAGGGCCTTCTCGTGAATATCAGTTCGGCTACGGGACGCAGCACCTTTCCCCTGCTATCTGCCTATTGCGCATCTAAATTTGCGCTGGAAGGGCTCTCCGAAGCATTGTCTTTCGAACTGGCCTCGCAGCACATTGGTGTAAAGATCATTGAGCCCGGCATGGTGGAAACGCATTTCAATCAAGCCACCGAGAGCAATAATGCGACCACCCCTGTTCCTGAGGATTATAAGGGCTATCTAAAAAGTATCATCGAGATATACTCGGCCGACACAACAAAACCCGTCTCTGCCGAAGAAGCAGCCCAGGTGATCTTCGAGGCCGTTACCGATGGCACGGACCAACTTCGTTATACCATTGGGAAAGATGCAGCCGGTTTGCTTTCTGGCAGGAAAAGTATGGGTGATCAGGAATTTATGGATCTCATGCGCAAAAGATTTACCGTCTGACTCGCCCAATATCAGTTAACCCCACAGCGCGGTGGAGCATTTTGGGGTTCAGCAACCCGTCTGGCTATACGCCTCCGGAAACGTCAATGAAGGTACCGGTAGAATAAGAGGATTGGTCGGATACCAGCCATAATATGGCCTGAGCTACTTCAAGGGCTGTTCCGCCCCGCATCAAAGGAATCCTTTCTTTGATGCGTGCGATCCGGTCCGGCTCTCCTCCGTCGGCATGAATGTCGGTGTAGATGAACGCCGGTCGCACCGCATTGACGCGTATACCTTCTTTAGCCACCTCCTTGGACAGGCCTATGGTGAATGTATCGATGGCCGCTTTAGAGGCCGCATAATCGATATACTCACCAGGAGCGCCGGTCTTGGATGCAATCGAGGAAACATTCACAATCGTTCCTCCTTGTCCTCCGTGCTTGGTAGACAATCTTTTGATGGCTTCCCGGCTACACATCAGCGGGCCCAGCACATTGGTGGTAAAGATTCGCTGCCATCTTGCAGGATCCATCTCTGCAAATCGCATTTGGGTTTCTAAGATACCCGCGTTGTTCACCAAGGCACCGAGCGGATCGGGCAAGCGATCTATCTCAGCAAACAACTCCCGGATGTCCTCCTCCTTGGACACATCAGCCCGCAGGGCAATGGCTTGTCCCCCTTTTGCATGGATATCCTCAACCACCTTTTCTGCTGCGGCCCGCTGGGTATGGTAATTCACCACCACCCGAAAACCACTGTCGGCCGCAAGATGAGCCGTGGCTGCTCCAATTCCGCGACTTGCACCGGTAATTAATATTGTCTTCATATCCCTGAATTTAACGCTCCTCCGTCCATGCTGTCTTAAAAGTAATGTAAATTTTTCTATCTCCGAACCGACTTTACCCGCGATCCGACCAAGGACGCGGTTCATGCCTATATCGTTCAAGGCTTCACGGAATTCCTCAAAGGCATGGACGTAAAGTTTTGCAGGCCAAAATTCTCCCGTAGTAAACTAAAACTATCGGACATGCCGGATGAAGACTATGGCTGCTCCACAAAAAACAGCCATACCAGCCTATTGACGAAGTATTCTGCAGCATTCCAAAAGACATGGCCTTAGGGGCCACTGCCCCGCTCTACTTTTACCTCATGGTTAAGATCAAACACTTATTGCTGTTGGGAATGTTGTCCTGGTTTAGCCTTCCAACCGATGCGCAGCAGTTGCAATTGAACGCGCCTGATCCATTGCCTGACGGCACGCGCTGTGATATACAATCTTCTCCCGGCATATCCGGCGATCATTATTATATTCTCTATACCAACCAACCCAAAAGGCACAACAAGTCCCACACGGTATTTTCCCATCTGAAAATATATTCCATCCTCACCGGCAAATTGTCCGCATCGGTCAACCTGAATGCGTTGGTGAGTGAGCAAGGGAACGATCAACAAATCGCGTTTACGCATGTACAGTTATGGAAAGATAAATTAGTCACCTTATACATGAGCTGGAGCCCCACCGCCAGTTGGTTAAACCTATATGCACAATTGCTTGACGAAAAAGGGAATAAGTGGGGAAATCCTACCTTACTGGAAACCCTTTCTCCTTCGCCCGGAGCACAAAACCGCGCGGACAAACTGAATCTCATCAATGCGGAGAACACTGAAGATCTCGCCCGGGGACTACAGCTTTCCTTCACTGCCGACTCTACTCACCTGTTAGTCTACTATGCGGGAACAGCATGGAGGTCCTTTGCACCCGTCTTGCTGGACAACGGACTCCATCGGATCAAAAAATGGACCATAGGGCTTGCCAAAAATGAACAGACGCTTCAATGTGCGGTCACTGGCGGAACACTGGCTGTCCTGATCAAGCGTATGGCGGAAAATAAAGATAGCGTGAATACCTATCGACTGGCGACTTTGAACCATACTGAAGGTACCCCCTATTGGTCTGTGCCGTTGTCTCTTCCGGGGAAAATCATTCAAGATGTCAGGTTCCGCCCATCCGAAGGCGGAAAAATTACCTTAAGCGGCACCTATTCCCTGGCGGACCAGAAAAATAGCTTGCAGTCCACCCATGGTGTATTTGCCCTGATGGTGAACGGCCAAGGACAGGTGGAACACAGCGACATACACCCGTTCCCGGGCGGCATGATCAGCGACTTGGTCAGCTACAAGGCGGCCGCTCGCGGAAACGGGCTGGACAGGGTGATCCATGTCAACCAGGTGATTTCACTGGGCGGAGGAGACATTGTTACCGTGGGGCGCAGTGTTACACAGCAAGCGCAGGCAGCTGCCACGCCGGTCGTGCTGACCCCTCATTACGATATTAGCGGACATGTGGTCCTTACTGCCATCGATGCAGAAGGAAAAGTGCAGTGGATTTCTTACCTCAACCGGCTGTATGAAGATTATCCATCCACCACAAGCCCTGCATCCTTCTTTGCGACGCGGGATAACCACGATCGTCTGCTCGTAGTCTACGACGAAAACGGAACACAAAGGACCCATCAGCAAATATTTGTCGACCGGTATGGAGACCACGGCATCAGTGACCGGAACTGGATGGCCCTTCCCCGAAGTTTCAATACCCGAAGCACCTGGATTCTTTGGAATACGGCGTCCCGGACGCCTGAAAACACCATTATGGTGGCCTATTACAACACGTGGAAAAAAGAAATGGGCACGCTGAAGATCAATGTCAATCCGACTGTCCGCATTACGATGCGATAATTACAGCACCACCATAAGTTTCCCGTATCATGCGACTGGGTGCCCCATAAGCAGTACCCGGTCGTCCTTATTGCGCTTAAACCCCGATCCGCCCATCAAGTTCAGATTCGCCATCTGGCGAATTTAACCGATCTTGAGTCTAGTCCGTAATATCTCTTATCTGGCGGGCCCTGCCGGCGGGTTATGATATCCGGTTAAAATCGGCAGGAACGACAACCCTTAAAATTACGCTTTATGAACTCACGAAGAAGCTTTCTGCAAAAACTGGCCGTGTCTGCCACCACGTTACCTTTTTTACCGAACCTTTCCGGGGCCGAAACTCTGCTTGGCGCTTCGCCGGATGCGCCTGTGCTTCGCGTAGCCATCATGGGGCTGGGAAGCTATGGTTCCCGGGTGGCACAAGCTATGGAGGCCTGCAGGAGGGCCAAGCTGGTGGGCGTGATCAGCGGAACTCCCTCCAAGGTGAAAACCTGGCAAGCCAAATATAAAATCCCGGAAAAGAACTGTTATAATTACGAAAATTTTGACCGGATTGGAGATAACCCGGACATCGATGTCGTCTACGTCACTACGCCGAATTCCCTGCATCATGACGAAGTGATCCGGGTGGCTCGGGCGGGAAAGCATGTCATCAGTGAAAAACCCATGTCCTTAAACGCCAAACTGGGCCAGGAGATGGTCGATGCCTGTGCACAGGCAGGTGTGAAGCTTTTGGTCGGCTATCGCATGCACTTTGAACCGAACACGCTTGAAGTGATTCGCATGAGAAAAGCGGGGGATTTTGGCAGGATCAAATTTTTCCAGGGACAATGCGGATTCACCATCGGTGATCCCACACAATGGCGGCTGAAAAAAGACATGGCCGGAGGCGGTTCGCTTATGGACATCGGCATATATGCGATCAACGGCGCCCGATATATGACCGGCGAAGACCCCGTATGGGTCACGGCTCAGGAAACCAAAACCGATCCGGTAAAATTCAAAGAAGGCGTCGATGAGACGATCCAGTTTCAACTCGGTTTTCCCAGCGGCGCAGTTGCTTCTTGTCTGTCCACCTACAACATGAATTTCCTGGACCGCTTTTATCTGGCCGGGGAAAAAGGATTTGCCGAGATGCAGCCCTCCACGAACTACGGTCCCATCAAAGGCCGGACCCATGAAGGTCCCCTCAACAAGCCCCATGTGATGCATCAGACTTTACAGATGGATGCGATGGCGGGAATTCTGCTGCAGGGAGAAAAACCGGTAGTGCCAGTGGACGGCCACGAAGCAGTCAAAGATCTCAAGATCATCGATGCAATTTACAGGGCCTGTCGGACCGGTGAGCGCCAAACCCTTCGGCTATAAGTTGGCCGGAACCTTGGCCAAATCTTGCTTTTTGATGTAAGGCTTATCCGAGTGCTTGCCTGCCAGATAACGGGCATAGCGAAACCCAATCCAGATGCTGCTGAGATAAACCAGGATGTAGGCGATGTTGTTCTTGTAGACGCAAACCAAACTCAACAGCAGTGCGGCAAAGTATATTTGCCATACACTAAAGCGGAGCTTTTTACCCAGGCGCAGACGTGCCCTTCCATAGAAGTACACCGCTGTAGTCATGACCCCCAATACACCGCCAAAGGCACCTTCCATAATGCCGCCCGGACCGGAAAATATCGGAAATAGCAGATGGGAGAGATTGAACACGATGGCAGACAAGATCACCAGGATAAAATAAAACGCTACGACTCGGAGCTGGCCGATCTTCTTTTGAAGGATATGACCGAACAGCCATAACATCATGACGCTTAACACCAATTCTCCTGCGTTGCGGTGAATGAACTGGTAAGTGAAAAGACCTGTGGTCCAGCTAAAGATCAAATCCTGGGCCCGGGAGGATACCGCTAAAATATCCCGGGTATAATAATGCAACGTATCCTGATCCATCACTTCCGGAAAAAGCCCGCCGTACCACATCGCCATATACAGTCCGAAGGCCAGCAAATGAATGAACACCAGCACATTGATCTTATCCTTGGGGATGACCGGCAATTCAAAATAACGTCCTCCCCGGGGAGATGTCCTCGTTCCGATGAGATCATAAAATACACGCATAAACAGATCGTTTATCCGCTCTATCCAAAAAATATGCCTAAATCCTTGTATTCCAGCAATATCGCTTCGAAGAGCCGCGACAGTCAGGGGTTTCGGTGACTTTACGCTGACATTTCCAGCGCGAGTAAAAAGCGGCCTTTTATAGGAAAAGCCCCTCAAGGGGCTGAATCCGGCAATGACAGGACGCTAATGCGGGCAGCTTCCCTATCCCCGGGAAGTCATTTCGCTGCCTCCTTCGTCCAGCAGGGCAGCCACATATTTGGTGGAGAAACCCAAATTTCACTTTGAAATTACCGGACATTCCTTACTTTTGCACCGCACATTATGAATAACTATTCATCCATTCATCACCATCATCATTCTCACCTGCAAGGTGAGCCGGGATGAATTTGTGCCATTTACACGTTGAATTCATAAGAGGCTTACCATATCAGGTACGCCTTTTTTTGTTCACTGAGAAATATCAATCATGACCAAATTGAGAATGGCCGTCCAGAAATCCGGCCGCCTCCACGAAGACTCCATGAAACTGCTTAAAGAATGTGGCATCTCGATTCGCAACGGGGTGAACAAGCTGAAAACAGAGGCGGACAATTTCCCGCTGGAGGTTTTTTTTCTCCGGGATGACGACATTCCCCAATATGTAGAGGACGGGGTCGCTGATGTCGGCATTGTCGGCGAGAACGTGGTGCTGGAAAAGAACAAACGCGTCACCATTACAGAAAGGCTCGGGTTTGGAAAATGCCGTTTGTCGATCGCCATAAGCAAGGAAAAAGAGTATAGCCATTGTAAAGACCTCAACGGACTCCGCATAGCCACCAGTTACCCGGTGATCGTACGGGATTTTCTGGATAAAAACCAGATCCTGGCCGACATTCATGAGATCAGCGGGTCGGTGGAGATCGCCCCCGGTATCGGATTGTCGGAAGCCATCTGTGATCTGGTGAGCAGCGGGTCTACCCTGTTCATGAACGGGTTGAAAGAAGTAGAAGTGATCCTGAAGTCGGAAGCTGTGCTGGTTTCCGGCGAGACGCTCCCGGAAGATCAGACCCGGATTTTGGAAAAGCTCTGCTTTCGCATCCAATCGGTAAAAAAGGCGCGCGATAATAAATATATTTTATTGAACGCTCCTAACGAGCACCTGGAGGATATCTGCGGGCTACTCCCCGGCATGAAGAGCCCTACCGTACTGCCGTTGGCTGAGCAGGGCTGGTCCTCTGTGCACTCCGTGGTGGACGAAAATGATTTCTGGGGAATTATAGAACAGCTAAAATCTTACGGTGCCCAGGGTATTCTGGTTGTACCCATTGAAAAAATGATTCTTTAAGCCTTAATGCAGGACCATGCAAATCATTCGATATCCTGATGAGACGAATTGGGGACCACTCCTCCGCCGACCCATGTTCGACACAGAGGCGCTGGAAGCCACCGTAGGCCAGATTCTGGCCGAGGTGCGCCAGCACGGAGACGAGGCGGTACGCAAATACACGCTGAAGTTTGACAAAGCGGACATTACCACCCTGGCCGTATCACCCGAAAAGATACAGGAAGCGGCAGCGGGGCTGGACGACGACCTGAAAAAAGCCATTGCTTCAGCCAAATCGAACATTGAACAGTTTCATGCGGCCCAAGCAGAGGAGATCAAAAAAATATCGCCGATGCCCGGGGTCACTTGCTGGAGGAAATCCGTGCCCATCGAAAAAGTGGGGTTATACATCCCGGGAGGCACCGCACCGTTGTTCTCCTCCATTCTGATGCTTGCCGTTCCGGCTTGCCTTGCCGGATGCCGCGAGATCGTCCTTTGCAGCCCGCCCGACGAAAACGGCCGGCTCCACCCCGCAATTTTATACACGGCACAGCTCACCGGTATCACGCAGGTGTTCCGCATAGGCGGGGTGCAGGCGATCGGTGCGCTCGCTTACGGGACCCAGTCCGTACCGCGGGCCGATAAGCTATTCGGACCGGGCAACCAATATGTCACTTGCGCCAAACAGCTGGTCAATAAAACAGGTACGGCCATTGATTTGCCGGCTGGTCCTTCGGAGGTGGCCGTATTTGCAGATGAAAGCTGTCCCCCGGCATTTGTGGCCGCAGACCTGCTCTCCCAGGCAGAGCACGGCACGGACAGCCAGGTACTGCTCGTGACGGTCTCCGAAGAAGTGCTTCGCCAGGTACAAGAACAGATCGCCCTGCAGTTGGAGACGCTTCCCCGGAAAATGATTGCCGAGGCTGCCTTGTCCAAGAGCAAAGCGATACTTGTCCGGGATGTGCCCCAGGCGGTCCGGCTCGTCAATGCGTATGCACCCGAACACCTGATTCTGGCCTGTAAGGACGCCGAAGGCGTGGCCAATCAAATCCGGCATGCCGGATCGGTATTTCTGGGCCATTATTCTCCGGAGAGCGTAGGAGACTATGCCTCGGGGACCAATCATACCTTGCCCACAAACGGCTATGCCCGGGCATACAGCGGCGTATCGCTAGACAGCTTCGTGCGAAAGATCACCTTCCAGCAGCTCACTCCTGAAGGATTACAACGGATTGGTCCTGCTGTGGAAACCATGGCATCCGCCGAAGGACTGGAAGCCCACAAACGGGCCGTCAGTATCCGGCTTCAAACTTTTCAAAATTCTTGAGATCATGTTCGACATCGATCGGCTTATCCGACCCAATATCCGGAATCTAAAACCCTATTCTTCGGCCCGGGACGAGTTCAGCGGCACCGCTTCCATATTCCTGGATGCGAACGAAAACAGCTTTGGCTCTCCGCTGCCCAATCCCTTCAACCGGTATCCTGATCCTTTGCAGTGGCCGCTGAAAAATAAGATTGCGCAGATCAAAGGCGTGCCGGCTCCCCATATCTTCCTGGGCAATGGCAGCGACGAATGCATTGACTTGTTATACCGGGCATTTTGTAACCCGGGCGCGGATAACGTGATCCTCTGTCCCCCCACGTACGGCATGTATGAAGTCAGTGCCCATATCAATGACACCGAGGTTCGCGCCGTCAACCTCACGGCTGATTTTCAACTCGACCTGGACGGCATTGCGGAAGCCGTCGACGACCGGACGAAACTGCTTTTTCTCTGTTCTCCCAACAATCCCACGGGGAATGCCTTGCATCCCGAAGACATAGAACTGGTGCTCAATAATTTCGAAGGGTTGGTCGTGCTTGATGAAGCCTATATCAATTTCTCCCGGTATCCTTCCTTCATCCGGGAACTGACTGAATATCCCAATCTCGTCATCCTGCAAACGCTGTCGAAGGCATGGGGACTGGCTGCCTTGCGTATAGGCATGATCTTTAGCAGCCTTCCGGTGGTGGAACTGCTCAATAAAATCAAACCCCCGTACAACATCAACCAGGCTTCCCAACAGCTTGCCCTGGAGGCACTGGGGTGCGTGGACCAGGTCAACGCCTGGACCAAGCAGCTGGTGGAAGAGCGGGAAAAACTCGCTGCAGCACTACTTCCGTTACCGGCAGTGCAAAAAATCTACCCCAGTGAAGCCAATTTTTTGTTGGTCCGGGTTACCGATCCGAGAAAGATATATGAGAACCTCGTCGGCCAAGGCATCATCGTCCGGGACCGCAGCCGGGTAGTTCTTTGCGAGGGCTGTCTGCGCATCACGGTGGGCACGCCGGAAGAAAATACCCAACTAATCAAGGCGATCGGGCAAATGAACAACATTTAGTATTTTAGCTTCCTGGCCTTTGTCGCCCGGATTTTCCGTAAAATTTAGTCAAGCAACATGGCAACACGCGTATTATTTATAGACCGGGATGGCACGTTGATCCGCGAGCCCCAAGATAACCAGATAGACAGCCTGGAAAAGCTGGAATTCTATCCCCGCGTATTTCAGGGAATGTCTGCCATCGCGGGTCTGGATTTCGAATTGGTGATGGTCACCAACCAGGACGGGCTGGGGACGCCGGCTTTTCCGGAAGATACCTTTTGGCCTACCCAACATAAGATCATCCAAGCCTTTGAAAACGAAGGTGTACACTTTTCAGCCGTCTTTATCGACCGAACGTTACCTGAAGAGCATGCCCCTACCCGCAAACCAGGTACGGCCATGTTGACCCATTACCTGAATAATCCGGATTACGATCTGGCAAACTCCTTTGTCATTGGAGACCGGATCACCGATGTGCAGATGGCGGCCAATCTGGGATGCCGGGCGATATGGCTCAATAACGGGTCTATGAAAGGGTCTTCTGAGGTGGCCGACTCCACGGCCCGTCTGCAGGCCTCTATTGCCCTGGAAACCCTGGATTGGAGAAAAATCCATGCCTTTTTAGCCTTACGGGATCGCCGTGCCACCCGGACGCGGAATACGCGGGAAACGCAAATTACGGTCTCCGTGCACCTGGATGGAACCGGTCAGGCAGATATCCACACCGGGCTCGGATTTTTCGACCACATGCTTGAGCAGATCTCCAGGCACGGAAATATCGATCTCACCGTACAGGTCCAGGGCGATCTGCATATCGATGAGCATCATAGCATTGAAGATACCGCCATTACCTTGGGCGAAGCTTTTGCCGAGGCGCTGGGTGATAAACGCGGCATTGAGCGATATGGCTTTTGCCTGCCGATGGACGACTGCCTGGCCCAGGTAGCCCTGGACTTTGGCGGGCGGAGTTGGCTGGTCTGGGAAGCCTCATTCAAAAGGGAGAAGATCGGCGAAATGCCTACTGAAATGTTTTACCATTTCTTTAAGTCATTCTCCGATGCCGCTCGCTGCAACCTCAATATCCAGGCGGAGGGAGACAATGAGCACCACAAGATCGAGGCGATTTTCAAAGCCTTTGCTAAAGCCATCAAGATGGCTGTGAAACGGGACATCCACCATATGGAGCTGCCCAGTACGAAAGGTATTCTTTAGCCGATTTTGAGAAAAATTTTGAAAATCCAATTTTGTTTCCAAATTTTGCATCCGAAATGCAAGAAAGACGCTCATACAACATATGGTGGTGGCATAGCAGTCCAAACAGAATTGCTGTGTGACGAAGCCATAGTTGTATGTCAAGAAAAATAATAAGGCTCGCTGAACACAGCGGGCCTTTTCCTTTTTAGTGCTAAACTGATGAAATCATGGAAAAAATCACCGTAAAGACACGGCATAAGAAAATGCTCGCCGACCTGTATACCCCGGTCAGTATTTACCTGCGGATACGGGATAAATTCCCCGGGTCGGTGCTTCTGGAAAGCTCCGATTACCGCTCGGCCGAGAACAGTTTTTCCTATATCGGGATCAAACCCATCGCCGGCATGGAGATCAATGTGGACCACCTGGAGTATAAATATCCGAACGGAAAAATCATGACGGAGGACCTGACCGGATCGGTGCCCGACGGGCTGAAAAACTTCCTGGACCATTTTCAAACCGAGGGTACTTCCCCCATACCCATCTCCCAGGGGCTTTTCGGGTATACCAGCTATGATGCAATCCAATTCTTCGAATCCTTACGGTTAAAAAACAGGCCGAAAAACCAGGCAACTGTTGCCTTGCTGCGTTACCGGCTTTATCAATACGTCATCGCCATTGATCACTATAAAGACGAATTATATCTCTGTGAAAACGTGATCGACGGAGTAGACAGTGAGTTCGATCAGATCGAAACGCTGATCCGGATCAAGGACTGCCCTGCCTATCCGTTCCGGGCCGACGATGAAGAGGTCTCCAATATGGAAGATGAGGATTACCGGGAAATGGTCCGTAAAGGAATCGCCCATTGTCAGCGCGGAGACGTATTTCAGATTGTGCTCTCCCGCAGTTATCAAAGGCGGTTCCAGGGCGATGAGTTTAACGTATACCGCGCTTTGCGCTCGATCAATCCCTCCCCCTATTTATTCTATTTTGATTACGGGGATTACAAACTGATGGGTTCTTCTCCCGAATCCCAGCTGATCGTGCAGGGCAACAAAGCGATCATTCATCCGATTGCCGGCACAGTCAGGCGCACAGGAAACGAAGCGGAAGATCAGGCGTTGGCCCAGCAGCTGTTGAACGATCCTAAGGAAAATGCCGAGCATGTCATGTTAGTGGACCTGGCGCGCAATGACCTGAGCCGTTTTGCCAAAAATGTACAAGTGACCGCCTACCGGAAGATCCATTATTACTCGCATGTCATTCACCTGGTCAGTGAAGTGACCGGAACGCTTCCCCCGGGTGCCAATCCGTTCGCCTTGTTGGCAGCCTGCTTTCCTGCCGGTACGCTTTCGGGAGCACCCAAATACAAGGCCATGGAACTCATCGACAGTTATGAGCCGGATAACCGGGGATTCTATGCCGGCTGCATCGGTTGCGTGGGATTCAACGGCGATTTCAACCACGCCATTATGATCCGGTCATTCCAGAGCAAGAACAACCTCCTGCATTACCAGGCGGGTGCGGGGATCGTAAGCCAATCCAAACCCGAGTCCGAATTGCAGGAAGTTCATAATAAACTCAATGCACTGAAAACGGCGCTGAAACTGGCGGCCGATCTATAACGAATTTACCATGCGGAAAATTCCCATACCTTAATACAGCTTGCCATGAAAATATTAATTCTCGACAATTACGACTCTTTCACCTACAATCTGGTCCACCTGATCGAATACATCACCGGAGATAAAGTAGATGTATACCGCAACGACGAGATCGACATTTCAGCGGTCGCTTCTTATGATAAAATCATCCTTTCTCCGGGACCCGGCATTCCGCAGGAATCCGGCATATTGCTTCCGCTGATCAAGGCCTATGCCGCAAGCAAGCCCATCCTCGGAGTCTGCCTGGGGCACCAGGCCATAGGCGAAGCCTTTGGCGGACGATTGATTAATCTTAAAGACGTGTACCACGGGGTAGCTACTCCGATACATCTGCTGGACGGGAAATCCCCGATTTTCAAAAATCTTCCTTCCGAAATCAAGGCGGGACGGTATCACTCCTGGGTGGTATCCGACGAAGGCCTGCCCGACTGCCTGGAGGTCACTGCCCGCGACGAACACAACTATATCATGGGTCTTCAGCACAAAACACTCGATGTATGCGGCGTTCAGTTCCATCCCGAAAGCGTGCTGACCGCGGAGGGCGAACAGCTGATGCGCAACTGGTTGAATGGCCACTGACCGCATCCGGTACTTCGTCCTAAACCCTATATTATTCATTCATCAACCCGATGAACCATGAAAGAGATACTCAATTACTTATTTGAACACAAGACCATGAGCCAGGAAATGGCCCATGATATCCTGGTCAATATTTCCAAAGGCCTTTATAATGAAAGCCAGTTGGCGGCTTTTATGACAGTTTTTCTGATGCGGAGCATCACCGTGGAAGAGCTGAGCGGCTTCCGGCAGGCTCTGCTGGAGCTCTGTGTGCGCGTAAGCCTCAATGGCTCCGATGTATTGGACATTGTGGGTACGGGAGGGGATGGCAAGAACACCTTTAATATCTCCACCTTATCCTGTTTCATTGCTGCAGGGGCCGGAGCCCATGTCTCCAAACACGGCAATTATGGGGTATCTTCGGTTAGCGGAGCCAGTAACGTCATGGAATCGCTGGGATACAAATTTTCCAATGACCAGGGAAAACTCCAGACCGAACTGGAACAGGCAGGTATTTGTTTTTTACACGCCCCGTTATTTCATCCGGCCTTGAAAAATGTGTCGCAGGTCCGCAAGCAGTTGGGCGTACGGACCTTTTTTAACATGCTGGGGCCCCTGGTGAATCCCGCATTTCCCAGGTTTCAGATGATTGGGGTATACAGCCTGGAGATTGCCCGGGCTTATCACTATGTGTTCCAGCAAACCGATAAGCAATATGTGATCCTGCACAGCCTGGACGGGTACGACGAGATATCGTTGACAGACGATACCCGGATCCTCTCCAACCGGGGGGAAAAGAACTACACCCCCGAGGAACTGGGCAAACGCATGGTAACAGCCGAAGACATCTATGGCGGAGCTACCGTACAGGAAGCCACCGGGATGTTCACCCGGATCCTCAAAGGCGAGGGCAGTCCCGCGCAAACGGCTGTGGTGCTGGCCAATGCAGCGGTAGGAGTGCACTGCATGGGGGCCTATCCCACCCTGGAGGACAGCTATCTGGCCGCGGTAGAAAGCCTGGAAAGCGGTAAGGCTTTCGGGGCTCTTGAAAAACTGATTAACTTGCAGTGATGGACAATATTCTGGAGACAATCGTCGCCCATAAACGCAAAGAAGTGGAGGCCCGCAAGGCCAAATTCCCCGAATCCGGGTGGCGTGAACAAGCCGATTTTTCCCGAAAGGGTTATTCGCTGGTCAAAAGCTTGCAAGACCCGCAAAAAACAGGGATTATCGCAGAATTCAAACGCCGCTCTCCTTCCAAAGGAATGATTCACCCTTCGGCCGACCCAAAGGTGGTTACGGCTCAATATGCGGCCTATGGAGCTTCCGGCATCTCGGTGCTTACCGATCAGGAATTTTTCGGGGGCAGCCACGAGGACCTGAAGGCGGCGCGCAGCGTTGTGTCGGTGCCAATCCTCCGCAAGGATTTTGTGATCGATCCTTATCAGGTCACCGAGGCCAAGGCGATCGGAGCAGATGTCATTTTGCTGATCGCAGAATGCCTGAGTCGCGAGGAAGTCTCCCGGCTGGCCCGCCATGCCGTCGCACTGGGACTGGAAGTCCTTTTGGAAATGCACAGCGAGGAGCAGCTTGATAAACTGTGCCCTGAAGTGGCCCTGGTAGGCGTGAATAACCGCAATCTGAAAACATTCCAGGTGGACATCGAACGTTCGATCCGGCTGGCCAGACAGCTGCCGCCGGATATGCCGAAAATTGCCGAAAGCGGCATCGACGATCCGGCCGTGATCGTGGCCATGAGAAAGGCCGGATTTAACGGCTTTTTGATGGGAGAATATTTTATGAAGCAGCCGTTGCCCGGAGTGGCCTTCAAAACATTTGTCGAGCGCATCCCGGAAATTGCACGTGTATCATGAAGCAGGGAGAAGAAAAAAAGAAAATCAAAGTATGCGGGGTAGCCCGGGCAGCACAGATCAGCCAGCTGGGAGACCTTGGTGTGGATTACTGCGGCATGATCTTTTATGAAAAATCACCCCGTTTTGCAGGCAAAACCCTGGAGGCTTCACAGATCAAGGCACTGCATATTCCCAAAAAAGTGGGGGTATTTGTGAATGCCTCCATCGAAGAAATTAGAACCAGGATCAAGGCTTATGGCCTCGACATGGTGCAATTGCATGGGGATGAATCCCCGGAATTTTGTGCCGCCCTGGCCGCAGAGACGTCTGTCGTAAAAGCGTTCCGGATCCGTCAGGCGGAGGATATACCACAAGTGGACGCCTATGAGGAATACTGTACGTATTTTTTGTTTGACACGGCCGGCCCTTTATACGGAGGGAACGGCGTACCCTTCGACTGGAAGCTGCTCGACAGCTATACCGGATCGGTACCGTTCTTTCTCAGCGGGGGTATAGGACCGGCGGACACAGCCAGGCTGGCCGCCTTTTCCCATCCTGCCTGGCAGGGGATTGACATCAACAGCCGGTTCGAGATCCGGCCCGGCGAAAAAAACCTGGAAGACATTAAACGATTTTTATGGGACTTGAATATCACTTAAATCCATCGGCCCGCCGCAAGGGTACGGTAGATTTTTTAAAAGCCGGCCAGTTTCGCGTAAGCCCCATCGGGTATTACGGCGAATTCGGGGGGGCGTACATCCCGGAGATGTTGTATCCCAATGTAGAAGAGCTGGCCCGGCAATACCTGGACATTATCGAAGAGGAATCTTTCCAGCAGGAATTCCAGGAGTTGCTGCGCGACTATGTAGGACGTCCCTCTCCGCTGTACCTGGCCAGGAGGCTGTCGGAAAAATACCAGGCCCGGATATATCTTAAACGAGAGGACCTCAATCATACCGGAGCGCATAAGATCAACAACACGATCGGCCAAATCCTGCTGGCCCGGCGATTGGGCAAAACCCGCATCATTGCTGAGACCGGTGCGGGGCAGCATGGCGTAGCGACCGCCACGGTCTGCGCCTTGATGAACATGCCCTGCGTGGTTTATATGGGAGCACTGGATATGGAAAGGCAGGCGCCTAATGTATCGCGGATGAAAATGCTCGGGGCGGAAGTCCGGCCCGCCACGAGCGGCAGCAAGACCCTAAAAGATGCCACCAATGAGGCCATCCGGGACTGGATCAATAATCCGGCGGATACCCACTATATTATTGGTTCGGTAGTAGGCCCGCATCCTTACCCGGACATGGTCGCCCGATTTCAGGCCGTCATCAGCGAAGAGATCAGAAAACAGCTGGCGGAAAAAACCGGAGAGGAACTGCCTGATTATGTCCTGGCCTGCGTGGGTGGCGGAAGCAATGCGGCCGGATCCTTCTATCATTTTCTCCAGGACAGTTCCGTGAAGCTGGTGGCCGTAGAAGCGGCTGGGGAAGGCATCTCCTCCGGCCACACTGCAGCTACGACGGTAGTGGGGCGGCCCGGTGTCATTCACGGCAGCAAGACCTTGCTGATGCAGACCGAGGACGGACAGATCATGGAAGCCGATTCGCTGTCCGCAGGCCTGGATTATCCGGGCATCGGGCCGTTACACGCCCACCTGTTCACCTCGGGACGGGCCCAGTACCTCCATGCGACGGATCAGGAAGCCTTGGACGCGGCCCTGGAACTGACCCGCCTGGAGGGCATCATCCCAGCCCTGGAATCCGCCCATGCGCTTGCCAAATTAAAGGACATTCCCTTCCGAGCGGAGGATGTAGTAGTCCTCTGCCTGAGTGGCCGGGGAGACAAAGACATGGATACCTATATCAAGAAACTGAACTTATAACACAGCCCATCACTCCGAAGAAATCAGTATGAACCGCATAGATCAGTTATTTCAGGAAAAAAAAGACCGCATTCTCAATATATACTTTACCGCAGGGTTTCCCGCACTGGACGACACCCTGCCCGTACTCAGGAGTCTGCAGCGTCACGGCGCCGACATGGCAGAAGTCGGCATTCCGTTCTCCGATTCTCTGGCCGACGGGCCGGTAATCCAGCAAAGCAACGGCGCCGCCTTGTCTAACGGCATGAGCCTTCCTCTGCTGTTCGAGCAGTTGAAGGACATGAGAAAAGAGATCCACATACCCGTCATCCTGATGGGTTCCTTCAACCCGGTGATGCAATTCGGCATGGAATTTTTTTTACGGACTTGCGCGGATACCGGCGTGGACGGCGTCATATTGCCGGATTTGCCTTTACAGGAATTCGAAACGCATTATGCCGCCTCGTTCGACAAATACGGCATCCATCCGGTATTTCTCGTGACACCGGAAACCAGTGACGACCGGCTTCGCAAAATAGATTCCCTCAGCCGCGGATTCATTTATGCGGTATCGTCGTCATCGACGACAGGTAAAGCCAAAAATTTCGGGGCACAAAAAGAATATTTCCGGCATCTGCAGCAGATGCAATTGCAGAATCCGGTGCTGGTAGGATTTGGCATCCGGGACCAAGCTACTTTTGATGCGGCTTGTGCAAATACCCGCGGCGCAGTGATCGGCACGGCCTATATCCAACTGCTGGCTGCGCACCGGGACACGATCGACGAGGCTACCGCACAATTTATCTCACAAATCACCAGGCCATGAACATCGCCGTGATCAAATACAATGCAGGCAACACCCAATCGGTATTGTATGCCCTGGAACGCATCGGGATTGAAGCGACCATCACCGACCAGCCCGAGATCATTACCCGGGCCGACAAAGTGATATTCCCCGGTGTGGGAGAAGCTTCATCCGCCATGAAGTATCTGCAGGAGCACCACATTGACGCGCTGATCCGGGATCTGAAACAGCCCGTCCTGGGAGTATGTCTTGGGATGCAATTGCTCTGCCGGCATTCCGAGGAAAACGATACCCCTTGTCTGAATATTTTCGATCTGAAAGTGCAAAAGTTTCCCCCATCGGCCGGTAAAGTGCCGCAGATCGGGTGGAACAACATTTCCGGACTGACCTCTCCTTTATTTGAAGGGATTCCGGAACGGGCATATGTGTATTTCGTGCATAGTTATTACGTAGAGCAAAGTCCTCATACGTTAGCCACCACACACTATGGTGTGCCTTACAGTGCCGCAATCGGCAAAAATAATTTTTATGCGGTGCAGTTTCACCCCGAAAAATCAGCCGATGTCGGGGAGCGGATCCTCCGCAATTTTATCGACCTGGCTCCGTAGTACTGCTGGGGTATCCAGCGCGGAGGGGTAAAAAACCAACGATGCGTATGCAAATCATACCGGCTATCGACTTGATCGACGGAAAATGTGTGAGGCTGACCCAGGGCGACTATAGGCAAAAGAAAGTATACAATGCCCAGCCTACCGAAGTGGCCAGAGAATTCCAGGATGCCGGCATCCAGCGTCTGCATCTGGTGGACCTGGATGGTGCCAAAGCAGGCAAAATTGTCAACCTGCCCGTACTGGAGTCTATTGCTTCGGCGACTTCGCTCATCATTGATTTTGGGGGCGGGATCGGCAGCCTGGCGGATTTAAACCAGGTCTTCAATGCGGGAGCGTCCATGGCCACCGTCGGCAGCCTGGCAGTCAGGCAGCCGGAGCTGTTTCATCAGTGGCTTGCAGATTATGGAGGAAGCCGGATCTTGCTCGGGGCCGATGTCAAAGGAGAAAACATTGCGATCAGCGGATGGACCGAGTCCACCGCATGGACGATCATTGATTTTCTGGCCAGCCATCTTTCCCATGGATTGCACCAGGCCTTTTGTACCGACATATCGAAGGACGGTCTGCTGCAGGGTCCTTCCCTGGATTTATACCGGCAGATCCTCGAACAGCTCCCGGACCTGCACCTCATTGCCAGCGGAGGGGTCAGCAGTATCGATGACCTGGCCGCCCTGCAGGATATCGGCTGCCACGGAGCAATTGTAGGAAAAGCCATTTACGAAGGAAAAATCACCTTAAATGCACTCCGGGACTTTATGGCATGAGTGCGTTGTACACGGAATTTGTCACCATATGCTAACCAAACGAATCGTTCCCTGTCTGGACATCCGCGACGGCCGTACCGTCAAGGGGGTCAATTTTGTAGGCTTACGCGATGCGGGAGATCCTGTAGAGCTGGGCGCACTTTATGCCCGCCAGCAAGCGGATGAACTGGTGTTCCTCGACATCACCGCTACCCATGAAAAGAGAAAAACGCTCGCCGAGCTGGTCACCCGTATCGCCCGCCATGTCAATATTCCATTCACCGTAGGGGGCGGCATCACCTCGGTGGAGGATGTCTCGGTGCTGCTTCAGGCAGGTGCCGACAAAATTTCGGTCAACAGCGCCGCTTTCCGGCGGCCCGCGTTGCTCAACGAGCTGGCCGATGAATTCGGGTCCCAATGCGTGGTGCTGGCCATTGACACCCGCTTTGAACAGGGAGACTGGTATGTCTATTTGAACGGCGGCCGGATCGCCACCGGCGTCCGTACGGTGGAGTGGGCCGCTGAAGCCGTGGAACGGGGGGCCGGAGAGATCCTGCTCACCTCGATGAACCATGATGGCACGAAATCGGGTTTCGCCCTGGACATTACCGGTCGGCTGTCCCGGGAGCTTCCGGTGCCCGTCATCGCCTCCGGCGGAGCGGGCACGATGGATCATTTTGTGGATGTATTAGGAGAAGGCCAGGCCGATGCCGCCCTGGCGGCAAGCATCTTTCACTTCAAGGAAATCGAAATTCCGGCCCTGAAAGATTATCTCAATCGCCACCACATTCCGGTCCGCACGTGACCCAGCGGCTTTCCGGCCGGATCCCCCCTTCTTTAGTTGATATAGCCTGCCGGTCAAGCGGGGCGGTCTTGGTTCAATGAGCCTTCCCCTGCTCTGCCAGCCAGGCACATTACGGGTAGCTTCAAATGGGCTATCTTTGCAGGCGGTAATCGCTGTAAAAACCCTGCCTTCCGGCGGGTGAGGATGGCCCACGCCACTGGCGAAGATTACCCATTAAAACTGCGGAGGACGAAGGGCAGCTATATCACCCGATCCCATCAATATTCATCAACCGTGCAAAGAATCTATTTCGATAATGCGGCCACAACGGCACTTATTCCCGAGGTGCTGGAGGCCATGTGGCCCTTCCTGAGCGAAAAATTTGGAAACCCCTCCGCCATCTATTCCTACGGAAGGGAAACCAAATTGGCCATCGAACAGTCCAGAAAAACAGTGGCGCGGCTGCTGCACGCCAACCCCGGAGAGATCTTTTTCACTTCCGGGGGTACAGAAAGTACCAACACGGCGATCACGGCAGCGATTCGTGACCTGGGGTGTACGCGGATCATCACCTCGGCGATCGAACACCACGCTACCCTGCATGCCACCCAGTTTGTCCAGCAGCGGGACAATATTGAATTATCGCTTGTGCAACTGTTAGCTGACGGCCACGTGGACCTGGAGCACCTGGAGCGCCTTCTCCGCCAAGACGCAGGAAATACCCTGGTCACCCTGATGCATGCCAACAATGAGATCGGGAATCTGCTCGACATAGAAAAGGCAGGTAGTTTATGCCGGCAATACGGAGCATTCTTTCACTGCGACACCGTACAGACAGTCGGCCACTATCCCCTGAATTTAAAGGAACTTCAGGTGGATTTCATCAATGCCGCCGCCCACAAATTTCACGGGCCCAAAGGGGTCGGTCTGCTCTATGTCAACGAACGGATACGCATCCATCCGCTGCTCCATGGCGGAGCGCAGGAACGGAACCTCCGCGCAGGAACCGAAAACATATACGGTATCGTGGGAATGGCCAAAGCGCTTGAACTGTCCCTGGCCAATCTGGAAGCGGACCGGCCCTATATTCTCGAACTGAAAAACTATATGGCTGGTCAACTTCGTCACGCCTTTCCCGCCATCCGGTTCAATGGGGACTGGAACGGGAAAAGTCTGTATACGATCCTCAATGTGTCTTTTCCCCGGACTCCCAAGTCTGACATGCTGCTGTTCAATCTGGATATTCACGGTATCTGCGCCTCGGGAGGCAGTGCGTGCGCCTCGGGGGCCAATACGGTCTCTCACGTCATCTCGGCCCTGGATGCAGGTCAAGATTACGTGCCGGTCCGCTTTTCCTTTTCCCGGCAAAATACGCCGGAGGAAGTCGACCGGGTGGTCACCGTGCTCAAGGAACTCCTGTAGTTCCCCAGGTTCAAGCATTTGTGTGCGCGACTTTTAAAAAATTATGCCTTACTTTTGCTCCGTATTTCGTCGTTTCCGACACGGAAACAACCTCAAAATATCTAACTGCATCTCCTAATGAGCGTACTCGTCAATAAGCAAAGCAAAGTCATCGTACAAGGATTTACCGGCACAGAAGGCACTTTTCACGCCACCCAAATGATTGAATATGGCACCCAGGTTGTGGGTGGGGTTACTCCCGGCAAGGGAGGCCAGACCCATCTTGACCTGCCGGTTTTTAATACCGTGAAGGATGCCGTGGAAAAAACCGGGGCCAACGTATCCATTATTTTTGTGCCGCCTGCTTTTGCCGCCGATGCGATCATGGAAGACGCGGAAGAAGGTATCGAACTCATTGTGTGCATCACCGAAGGCATTCCGGTGCAGGATATGGTGAAAGCCAAGAACTATCTCGCGGACAAAAGCTCCAGGTTGATCGGACCTAATTGTCCGGGAGTCATCACCGCCGGAGAATGCAAAGTGGGCATTATGCCCGGATTCGTATTCAAACCGGGGAAGGTGGGAATCATTTCCAAATCAGGGACGCTCACCTATGAAGCGGCCGACCAGACCGTGAAAGCGGGGCTGGGTATCTCCACTGCCATCGGCATCGGGGGGGACCCGATCATCGGAACCACTACCCGGGAAGCCATGGAACTGCTGATGAATGATCCGGAGACCGAAGGCATCGTCATGATCGGAGAGATCGGGGGAAATATGGAAGCCGAAGCGGCCCGCTGGGTGAAAGAAAATCCCCGCAAACCCGTAGTCGGGTTCATTGCCGGGCAAACCGCCCCTCCGGGACGTCGAATGGGACACGCCGGGGCTATTATCGGAGGCAAGGACGACACGGCGGCGGCCAAGATGAAAATCATGCGGGAATGCGGTATCCATGTCGTAGACAGTCCTGCTGACATCGGAAAGACCATGGCCGAAGTGCTGGGCCGTTAACAAAGGTGGCTTTGCGGTGTACCCGCTCCTGCCGGAGGCGAATGCCTCATCTTTTTTTCAGTCACATCTCCTTGCCGGACGGGAGCTAGACCGTCTGCTGTTCCCCGTCAAATCATTGTCTCAAACAAAAACCCTCCCGATGAGTCAGGAGGGTCACGCATGCCTGTTTGTCCTATGTATAAATTGGCAATGCGGTAATTTGAAATACTTTTTTGAGCGTTTATCCCGGCCTTTCGGCCAGTACATCAAACACTGCATATGGTATAAGCGTCACGAATACCCAAAATTGAATGGCTAAGAATGCTTGCCGGGTCTAAAGTACTCCTTTTTCATCCATTTTACAAACAACTAAATGACAAGCCGGCCTCATCGCGCTTCTTAGACTACCATGCAACGAAAAGGTTTAACCGGGGGCCTGATCAGGCTGGTTCTTATGGATTTCTGCCTTCTCAGGCATCTTGTGTAGGTAGGAAAATATGTGTATTTTCCCTGATCATTCAGACCTACTTATGAAGCACGCTATTTTAATCTCCTGGGTACTTCTGTGTCTCGCGGCTATACCCGGCCGGGCTCAGGAGCGCCAGAGGCAGGACACCACCTGGGCACGGATAGATACCCTGGAAAAACAAGGCTTATACCGCTCGGCCTGGGATGTGGTGAATCACCTCTACACCACGGCCGTCCATCAGGGGGACAAGCAGACCGAGATCAAGGCCCTGATTTATCAGCTAAAATACCGCCAACGGCTGGATGAAGGCTCCGAAGAGGCCAACCTGAGACAGGTCGATTCTCTGCTGCAAAAGGCTACCGGTGTGCCGCGCGCCATTTTGCAAAGCATGTTGGCGGAGATGTATCTCCGGTACGCCCAAGCGAACCGATACCGGTTGTTGGAGCGGCTGCCGCTGGCGGGGGCACAAAGCGCCGATGTGTCCACCTGGGCGCTGCAGGATCTTTATCGCCGGATCACCTCCCTGTATGAGGCATCCCTGTCAGACGCCGAGCGCCTGAAAAAAATTCCGCTTGCGCAACTCCAGGTAATCGTGGACACTGGAAAAAACACCCTGTCCACCCAGCCTACCCTGTTTGATTTACTGGCGCACCGGGCGCTCAGTTACTATCAGGAAGATCCCCAGGCTGCATTAGCGCCTGCTGCACGTTTTTTGATCGACCAGCCCATCGCCCTGGCCGATGCAGACCAGTTCGTTCATTGGCAGCCAGAAGGCAATGACACGACTACGCTGGCTCTCAAAGCCATCCGGCTATACCAGGAGTTGATTCAATGGCACAGCTCCGATTCTGATCCTTCGGCCCGGACGGCCGCAGATCTGGACCGGCTGCAGTACATGTATGCCCATGCGATCCTTCCCGGTAAAGACACCCTGTACCGCGATGCCCTGACGGCTTTGCACCGCAAAGCGCTTCCCAAAGCGATTGCCGACGAGGTGGCCTATCAACTGGCCCAATGGTACTGGTCTGAGGGATCCCAATACGATGCCTACCAGCACCCGGAGCATCGGGATTATTTGAAAAAAGCACTGGACATATGCCAGGCCTCGGCTTCCGGTTCCCTTACTCCCGGCAGCCTGCACTGCAAGCAATTACAGGCATCCATCCTTCAGGCCGATGTCTCCTTGACGCTCGAACAGGTCAATCTGCCGCAAAAACCATTCAGGGCACTGGTCCGCTATAGAAATACGCCCTCTGTTTGGTTTCGCATCATCAAGCTTTCCGGAGACCCTCATGAGGTGTTTGCTCAAAATACCAAATCCCTGGCCGCCGCTGGGGGGCAGCACCCCCTCAGGTCCTGGAAACAAGAGTTTCCCCACACGGAGGATTACCAGAATCACCGGACAGAAATGAAGATCGACGGACTCCCTTCCGGCCGATATCTGCTTGTCGCCTCGGGAGATCCCACTTTCTCGGCAGCGCGCTACCCGGTCGTGTCATTGGTCTTTTACGTATCGGCGATCAGCTATGTCTATAACGGCAGAGGAGAATATCTGGTGCTGGACCGTGAGACCGGCAAGCCACTGGCCGGAGCCCGGGTACATCTGTGGGAAAGCCGCTATAACGCACAAAAACGTCAAAGCGAGCTGCAGGACGCCGGTCAGTATACGGCCGACCGGGACGGGTATTTCCGGGCGGACACCGGAAAAAATGAGCCCGCCCGGATGCCCGAAATCTTTTTTGCCGGCGACCATTTGTTTACCGGACAGGCGCAATACGTTCCCTACGTGAGTTCCGGGCAGCCCGACGAAGACACCCTCCTGCATAAAACGTTCTTATTCACCGACCGCTCCATCTACCGGCCGGGCCAAACCGTGTATTTCAAGGGAATCAACCTGGCCGTCGAACCCCATACGCATGACAGCCATGCCCTGGAGGGAAAAAACTCTCGCGTGCTGCTCATCGATGCCAACGGGCAAGTGGTGGATTCCGCCTCCTTCACCAGCAATGCCTTTGGCTCCTACGCCGGAAGTTTTGTACTTCCGGCAGGCCGGTTAAACGGAAACATGCACCTGGAAGCCTCTCCCGACGAGGCCAGCGTCTATTTTTCCGTGGAACAATACAAGCGACCTGCGTTTTATGTGGATTGGGACACGACAAAGACAGGCTACGCCCTGGGAGACACCGTGGATTTGCAGGGCACCGTCACCGCCTATACGCAGGCCCACGTGCAGGGGGCGACCGTACGATATCGTGTAGAACGCCGCACCCGCACGGTATTTCCGATGCCCTGGTTAAAAACCCGGATGATTTATCCCCCGCAGCAGGCGGTCACCGTGGCACAGGGATCCACCCGCACTGACACAGGGGGGCATTTTACCGTAAGGTTCCCCGCATGGCCGGATCCGGAAGCGCCACGGGCGATGAACCCGCTGTTTACCTTTACGGTGAGTGCCGACGTCACCGATATCACTGGAGAAGCGCACCATTTTAGCTACGCGCTTCCGATGGGATACAGCCGGCTGCAACTGGACCTGGATCTGCCGGAAAAGATAAGCGTCGCTGACCTGGACACGATCCGCCTGACCAGCAGCGATCTGTCGGGGAATTTCGTGCCTGCTCGGGTCACCGTTCGGCTATTTCCGTTGCAGGATCCCCACCGGCTGATCCGCACCCGGTATTGGGAGCGACCCGATGAATTCCTGATGCAGGAAACCGCTTACCACCAGGCATTCCCCTATGATGAATATGATGACGAGGCGGACCCCTCCACCTGGTCCAGAAAAAATTTCGTGATCTCAGGTGTCGACAGCACCACGGCCAAGGGCGTCCTGGCCTTATCTGCCACCCGGATTCCTGGAGGCTGGTATGCCGTGGAAGCTTCCGCGAAAGACACCCGCGGAGATTCCGTCAAAATAACCCGCTACGTTGAAGTGTATAACCCGACGGAAACAAGCGCCCCATTCCATGATCCGCTGTGGGTCGCCAATACCCACCGCACCACGCTGCCCGGGGAGGAACTCTCCTGGAGAGTCGTCTCTACCGCAGGGGCTCACCTTATCCGGCAGGATGAACGGGTGGATCATTGGGAGGCACCGCATGGGGTCCCGATGCGCGGATTTTGGTCCCCCCAAACCATGGCCATCAAAGCGGCCGACCGCGGAGGGGTGATTGCCCATTATCTCACCGTGCTCCATAACCGGCTTTACACGGCTGAAATGTCTGTGGAGGTACCCTGGAAAGAAAAGCAACTGTCCCTCCAGATGGAAAGTTTCCGTGATAAACTGCAACCGGGCCACGAAGAGACCTGGACCCTGAAAATCACCGGTCCCGATGGGGAGAAAGTATCCACCGAACTGCTGGCCAGCATGTACGATGCCTCCCTGGATGCCTTCCGGCCCCACTCCTGGCCGACGCTGGATGTATACCCCACCCTCCAGTCCCGAATAGATTGGCAGGGCGGCCCGCAATTTTCCGATGTGGCCTCCCAAGTCACCCGGGCCCCCAAGCCGGAAACCTGGCCCGATATCGAGACGGTCTATCCTTCCCTACGCTGGTTCGGTTATCCCTTCACGCCCTATCACCGGATTTTGCGCTTCGACGCGGTTGGAGGCGCCGTGGCTCCCGCCCCGGCAAATGCCCGGATGGACAAGGAGAGCATATCTGCTCAGGCAAGTCAGGCAGCCGACACGGCTGCATCCCCTGCATTGCGGGAGGTCCCCGTACGGGAGAACCTGAAGGAAACCGCTTTTTTCCTGCCGCAACTGCATAGCGATGATAGCGGCCGGATTGCCTTTACTTTCCAGGTTCCTGAAGCGCTGACCCAATGGAAACTGATGTTGTTTGGCCATAGCCGCCAAATGCAATATGGGTATGGAGAGCGTACGGCGGTCACCCAAAAATCCCTGATGATTCAACCGGCCGCACCGCGTTTTCTTCGCCAGGGAGACAGGGTCGAACTGAGTGCCAAGATAACCAACCTGAGCCCGGAAGATATACAGGGCAGTACCCGGCTCACGTTGAGCGATCCGGTGACCGGAGCTAGCCTGGATTCTCTGTTTGGTAACCGGACCGCCACCCAGGCGTTTTCCTCCAGGGCCGGCCAGCCGTTGGTGGTGCACTGGACCCTGACGGTACCGGACCACTATACCGGTCCGCTGACCTATAAAATGGTCGCTGCCGGGGGCAGCTATCAGGATGGGGAGCAAAATGTCCTGCCGGTACTGACCAACCGTACCTTGGTGACGGAAACATTGCCCTTGTATGTCCGGGGCAATGGCACACAGACGCTTCAGTGGGATGCCTTGTCTCAAAGTGGAACAATGGCCGGAAGCAAACCGCTGGGGCTCACTATAGAATTCAGCAGCAATCCGGTATGGTATGCCATCCAGGCGTTGCCCTGGCTGGACGCGGATAAAGCCGAAAGCACCGATGCCCTGTTTAATGGGTATTATGTCAACGCGTTGAGCGGCTTCCTGGCTGACCGGATTCCCCGATTCCGGCAGACCATGACCCAGTGGCTCACCCGGGACTCCGATGCATTGAAAAGCCCGTTGCAGCAGAACGAAACGTTGAAGACGGTATTGCTGGAGGAGACGCCCTGGATACAAGCTGCGCAGGATGAAAGCGCGCAGAAGGCAGAGACCGCATCCTGGTTTGAACACCGGGAAGGGTCCCGTCGCCTGGGCGACCTCCTGGACAAGCTTGTCGCCGCCCAGCTCTCAAATGGGGGCTTCACTTGGTTTGAAGGCATGGAGGACGACCCTTTTATGACCGCGGTCATTATGACCGGGATTGGGCACCTAAGACAATTGGGGGCGTGGCCCGCAGCGGACAGTGCCTCATTATACGCCTTGTCCCGAAAAGCCATTGCCTACCTGGACAACCGGATGGCCGACACCTATCGGGGCTTCCGGCAAAAAAACAGTATCGACAGCATACTTACTCCGGCCAGTATTCAATACCTGTACCTGCGCAGCTTTTTCCCGGACATTCCTCCGGCAGATAGTTTGCTGCCCATGCTGGCGTATTACCGGGGAATGGCGGCCCGACAATGGCAGGAAAAGCCCGTCTATTTGCAGGCCATGATCGCACTAGTCTTGAACCGGTCCGGAAACCGGAATACCGCCTGGGCCGTGATGAAAGCCCTGAAGCAAAAGGCCATCACCGATCCGGTACACGGCATGCATTGGAAAGCCGGCCCTGGGAACTACCTCTGGTACCAAGCCCCACTTGAAGCCCAGGCCGCATGCATTGAAGCGTTCCGGGAAATCACCCGGGACCAGGAGACGATCAATGCCCTTTGCGTGTGGTTGTTAGGGCAAAAGCAAGGGATTCACTGGCCCACACGCCGGTCTACGGCAGACGCCGTCTATGCACTTATTCTCGGAGGGGGCAGTTGGGCGGAGACTTCCCCTGCCCTTGACCTTCAGCTCGGCCACAAAAAATTCACTTTCAATACCCACAACACCCAAACCGCCACCGGGTACCGGAAAATTTATCTGCCCGGGGACGAGATCCAGGCAGACATGGGCCACATAAAGTTGCGCAGCACGCAGGCTGCAGCAGATCAGCCGGGTTGGGGTGCTTTATATTACCAATACCTGGCGCCGATAGATCAGCTCGAAACCCAAAGTCACTCCCCCGTGCAAATCAGCCGGCAGGTTTCCCTGGAAAAAGCTACCGCTGCGGGGAGCACGCTTGTGGCTGTAAATGCCGGCACGGCACTGCATGTCGGCGACAAGCTTCAGATACGACTTGTGCTTCGCATAGGCCAGGCCATGGACTATGTACATTTGAAGGACGTGCGGGCCTCATGCATGGAACCGTTGCAAACGCTCAGCGGCTATCGTTGGGAGCAGGGTGCAGGATACTATGCCACGACTACCGATGTGGCAATGCATTTTTATTTTTCCCACTTGAATCCGGGTACCTACGTACTTACCTATCCGGTATATGTGGTTCAGTCTGGAGACTATGCAGGAGGAGTAAGCACGGCCGAAAGTCTCTATGCGCCCTCCTTCCATGCCCATTCGGCAGGAGGGCGCATCACGGTGTCGCAAAAATGACGGGAATAGGATCCCGTAACATCAGGCTTAATTGACTACTTTGTTGGCACAGCTGCTGCTGGCGAAGGCGTCGGGCTTGGCCTTGAAGGCAAAGCCCATGCCGAGGATATAGCCCATGGCTTCCCGAAGGGCTTCATTGCTTTTGAAATGAGGGTTGGTGTTGATATCGGCATGCACTTCCATGTCCACATCATACTCGGTGAACAGGTCGCATAAGGCATAGGCAATCTCAATGCTGCGGGCTACCTCCACGAGCATACGTTCCTTGATCGTATACTTGTGCCGGGTCTTTTCATTGCTGATAAACATAAACCCGCCGTGTTGTTCCCTGAGGAACACGATCACCGTGGCAAATTCTGTCTCCAGTCCTTTGACCTGAGAATCCGTACCAATGCATACCTTTAACTTATATCCCAGTTTCGTTTCCCGCAGGATAGCCTGACGTACTTCTTCTTTGATGGCAAGCTGGATGGGTTCTCCGTTAAACTTTCTCCATTTCATAGTGGGCAGTTTTTGCGGTAACAGGCTGGCAGACCCGGGGACCTGAAAGAATAAATTTGTCCAATTTACGGAAAAAGCCTGATATTTCGCACACTTGCTTCCCGCCGAGTCGCCTAGACCCGGTTTCTCCTTTGGCGCCAGGCCGACGGGGGCGGTTGTCCGTTCCCTGGAGGGGGGCCGGAGGACAGGGCCTCCTGCCAGAGCATGTTTCCAAGCAATGCCGCTACTTCATCGGCCTCTGTCGAGGCATCATCCAGCAGGGCAGCATTGAAATGGGTGTCGATAAAATGGGTGTCGAAGGTGCCGGCCCGGAAATCAGGTTGTTCTACCGCCCACCGCCCGAAGTCCAGGGTGGTCGCCACACCGTTGATGTGATATTCATCAATGGCACGGACCAGGCGGTCCAGCGCTTCTTTGCGGTCTTTTCCCCAAGCGACGAGTTTGGACAACAGGGAATCATAGTATACCGGGACGGATAACCCTTGCGCATATCCGTCGTCGACGCGGATTCCCGGACCGGAAGGGCGCTCATAAATGGTCAGTTCACCGGTATCGGGTAAAAAGTTACTGCGGGGATCCTCCGCACACACCCGCAATTCTACCGCATGCCCGGAAATTCTCAGCTCCTCCTGACTATAGGGAAGCTTTTGGCCATCCGCAATATCAATTTGTGCCTTGACCAGGTCAATTCCGGTAATCAGCTCAGTTACCGGGTGTTCTACCTGCAGCCGGGTGTTCATTTCCAGGAAAAAGAAACGCAATCCGGCGGACGGATCGGAGTCATCAACCAGAAATTCCACGGTACCGGCCCCATGATACGCACAGGCCCGGGCTACTTGAAGCGCACACTCTCCCATTTGCCGCCGCAAAGCCTCATCCAGGCAAGTGGATGGCGCTTCTTCAATCAATTTCTGGTGCCGGCGTTGGATGGAACACTCTCGTTCGAACAGATACACATAATTGCCCCATTGGTCTCCCAGTATCTGAATTTCCACATGCCGGGGGGAAGCGACATATTTCTCGATAAATACCGCATCGTCTCCAAAAGCATTTTTGGCTTCGCTTTTTGCCAAGCGAATCTGTTCTTCCAGCGCGCCGGCATCATGGACCACACGCATACCCTTGCCGCCTCCGCCTCCTGAAGCTTTGATCAGGATAGGAAAACCAATCTCGCGAGCGGCAGCTAAAGCCTCTTTTTCATCCCGCAGGGGTGTTTCGGTGCCGGGAACCAGGGGCACGCCAAAAGTACGGGCGGCTTGTTTCGCTGCGAGCTTGCTTCCCATCATTTCTATCGACTTTGCTGACGGTCCTATAAAGATCAGCCCCGCCTCTTCGGTTTTCCGGGCAAAAGAAGCCTGCTCGCTCAGAAATCCATACCCCGGATGAATGGCATCCGCGTGCAGGCGCAGGGCCGTATCAATAATCCGGTCTCCACGCAGGTAAGAATCAGCAGATGCAGCCGGGCCTATACAGACCGCTTCGTCCGCAAACTGCACAAAAGGCATCTTGCGGTCAGCTTCGGAATATACGGCCACGGTAGCGATGCCCATTTCCCGGGCCGAACGCATCACACGCAGGGCGATCTCTCCCCGGTTAGCGACCAAAATTTTATGCATGAAGTAAAAGTAGCGTTGTTTGCCGAGACGAAAAAATGGTCCGGGGTCATCCGCGCCGGCACCGCATTGCTTTTTGCGTATTTTTGTGCCGATATGGCTTCCCCCTACAGGCAAATAGCAACACTGGTCGGTAAAGAGCTGCGACTGGAATGGCGCCAGAAGTATGCGCTATATGGCACGTTGCTGTACCTGGCCTCTACGATTTTCGTCATGTATATCACCATGCGTAATCCGGAGGCCAGCGTCTGGAATGCGTTGTTCTGGATCGTGCAGCTTTTTATTACGGTCAATACCGTCGCCCGGAGTTTTCTGCAGGAGACCGCCGGCCGCATGCTGTACTTCTACTCGCTGGCCGGACCGCGGCAGTTTATTATCGCCAAACTGATCTATAACGTGTTGCTCATGTGCATCATGAGTCTCATCAGCCTGGCCTTATATACCGTGCTGCTTGGTGATCCACTGATCGACGGCTGGTTTTTTACCGGTATGGTGTGCCTCGGGGGCATCAGCCTTTCTCTGGTATTTACCATGCTGTCCGCCATTGCGGCCAGGGCCGGCCAGAACTCAGCACTCATGGCTATTATGGGATTCCCGCTGGTCATTTTGATCCTGCTCATCCTGACGAGTGCCTCCCGGACAGCCTTTGTGGTGGTTTTCCAACCGGGGCTCTGGCGTATGGTTTTGCTGTTGGCCGGGCTGGATGTGCTGGTGATCGGGCTTGCCCTCATTTTGTTTCCCTTTTTATGGAAGGATTAGTCCGATAAGGCCGACCTTTGGAAATTGTCAAATATCGCGTAGGTTTGCAAAATCTTGCCACGCCGTCCTAAGCCTGTTCCGATATGAAGAAATATTGGTGGAAAATTTTGTGTGTATTGCTGCTTTTCTATACCATTATTGGCGGCATGTTGATGCCTGTGCCGGCCTTAAGCATTCTCCATGAAACCATCCGGAATCTCTATTACCATGTGACCATGTGGTTTGGCATGCTGATCATTTTTGCCGTATCTTTTATTTATTCCATCAAATACCTCAATAAAGCCAGCCACGAAAGAGACATCATCGCCAGCGAGGCAGCCAATGTAGGCCTGCTGTTCGGGACTTTAGGTCTGATTACCGGATCCATCTGGGCCAAATATACCTGGGGCTCCTACTGGAGCAACGACCCCAAAGAACTCTGCGCGGCCATAGCCTGGCTGATCTATATGGCATATTTCGTGCTGAGAAACTCCTTCTCCGACATCGACAAACGAGCCCGGGTATCGGCCGTATATAATGTATTTGCCTTTGTGCTGGTCATTCCCATCTTGTTTGTCATTCCCCGAATGACAGACAGCCTGCACCCTGGCAACGGCGGCAATCCCGGGTTCAACACCTATGACCTAGACAATGATCTGCGAAAAGTATTCTATCCGGCAATTATTGGATGGACACTGCTCGCCGTCTGGCTATTGAACCTGCGGGTGCGGATGAAAAGAATTGAACTTAAAAAATTGCTCCATGCGTAAACTGTCCTCCTTAACGATGCTGGCCGGTGCCTTATTGGGTTTTCTCCCTGTGGCCGCCCAATCCTCTGCTCCTTCTATGGATGCGAACATGGTACAAAACGGGAAAATATACGTCGTGGTGGCCGTACTGGTCGTGATCTTTATCGGCATCCTTATTTTCCTCGTTCAAATGGAACGCCGTCTCCGCAAACTCGAGCGGAACGGGCAGTAAACCCCTCGTGGAATCTCTTGGTCTTCATTGTCCATGCAAAAAATAGCAGAGAAATTTCAACGACGTCAATAATTCTTTCCCTTCTTTCAATTTTATCTGACATCTCACGCCTTTCGATTTCGCCTATCTAAATATGCGCCGGAGCGGTGCTTGGGAGGGCATTAATTCTCAAATTTCCTGTACGTTTGCTGCGGATTGTGATTCAATATAACCGCTCCATGATTACGAAAAACCGGTGGAAGGTTTATACAGCACCCATACATGAGGCACAGCAGGCCACGGTGTTTTCGTCCCGTCTGCGCCATTTCACACTTCCGCGCGTCCAAATTTCCAGAGGGGCTTCTCCGTAGTTTCTTCACAATCGACACTATTGCATAGTCCGCCTATGTATTAGTGGGTTTTTCCTTCGGCTTATTGTTTCAATTCAATCATATATGGACACCCAGATACAACATCCCGTTTACAGCTTTTTCCAAAGTGTGGAACACAGCTTTGATGAAGCAGCCCGTTTTACCAAGTGGGAAAAAGGCATTCTGGAACAGATCAAAGCCTGTAACTCCGTATACCGCATGAAGTTCCCTGTACGGGTGGGTAAAGAAGTACAGGTGATTGAGGCCTACCGGGTACAGCATTCTCACCACAAATTGCCTTGCAAAGGAGGCATCCGCTTTAGTGAACAAGTCAATCAAGACGAAGTAATGGCCTTAGCGGCGCTGATGACCTATAAATGTGCTGTGGTCAACGTACCCTTTGGAGGAGCAAAGGGAGGCATTCGCATCCATCCTCAAAAATATACCCCTTACGAACTGGAAAAAATTACCCGACGTTATACTTCCGAGCTGGTTAAGAAGAATTTTATCGGCCCTGGTATTGACGTGCCGGCCCCCGACTATGGTACAGGGGCGCGAGAGATGAGTTGGATTCTCGACACCTACCTGAGCCTTCGTCCCGGTGAAATTGACGGCATGGGCTGCGTCACCGGAAAGCCGGTTTCGCAGGGAGGCGTTCGGGGCAGAACCGAGGCTACTGGCCTGGGCGTATTCTACGGTTTGCGAGAGGTATGTTCACGGGCGAAGGATATGAAAAAGTTAGGGCTCAGCCCCGGCATAGCCGGAAAAAGCGTGATCATTCAGGGATTGGGCAACGTGGGATTCCATGCAGCCAAATATTTTCACCAGGAAGGAGCCCGGATCATCTGCCTGATTGAATGGGATGGGGCCATCTATACTCCCAAAGGGCTGGACCCGGTAAACGTATTGGCCTTTAAAAAGGAAACCGGCTCCATTACGGGTTATCCGGGTGCCAAGACCTTGAAAAAAAATACAGATGGCCTGGAACTCGAATGCGACATCCTGATACCCGCGGCCTTGGAGAAGGTGATCCATCACGAAAATGCCCCCCGGGTCAGAGCCAAGATCATTGGGGAGGCGGCCAATGGGCCGGTGACCCCCGAAGCCGATGAAATCCTATACCAGAAAAATGTGCTGATCGTACCAGATATGTTCCTCAATGCGGGCGGCGTGACCGTGTCCTATTTTGAGTGGTTAAAAAACCTCAGCCATGTGCGGTACGGCAGGATGGAGAAACGATTTAGCGAAAACATGCACCATCATATTTTGGCCCAGATTGAAGAGCTCACGGGAAAACGGGTATCGGAGAAGGAGCGCCGCTTTATCCTCCATGGAGCCGATGAAGTAGACTTGGTGTATTCAGGGCTTGAAGAAACCATGGTTCAGGCTGTCAATGAGATTTCCGAGATTATGTCGATGAATAAAAAAATCAAGCACATGCGCCACGGGGCTTACGTTTGCGCCATCAATAAAGTGGCCGAGGCCTATGCCCAACTGGGGATCTTCCCCTAGACCTTTAAGTCCCCGGGGCTGTCATATTCCGGCAGGATATCCACAAAAGCCGCCGTCGCCCCTTTACGCCGGATGCCATAAGTATGTCGGCCGTTGGTCAGGATAAGATAACGGGCCGGCAATCCTACGTTATAGGCCAGGATCTGGCGCAACGTCTTTTCATTAATCTCAATGTCGGGAGCCTTGCATTCTACAATCATCCAAGGCAAAGCCCGTTGATATACCACGATATCCCCTCGTTTTCTCAAGGTTCCTACCCTTAATTCTTTTTCTATGGCCATCAATGAAGCGGGATAGCCTTTAACTGAAATCAGATAATGCAGAAAGTTCTGTCGCACCCATTCCTCTGGCGTCAACCTCACATATTTCTTACGAACCTGATCCCAGATCATCCGGCCGCCTTCCAGCGTTCGAAGCTGAAATCCGGGTTCCGGATAAGCGATCTGAATCAGTGGAGGCGAATCCTGGGGCATGAGAAACGAATTATTGATCAGTCAAATTCTAATGATATCATGGGTTCAAGGTAAACCAATAAGGGGGCTTTAAATCAGCACTATCCATCTCCTGTAACGGCTGAACAAGCTAAGTTACAACAAGCTGACCAATACCGTAGAAAGGAGGATTCTAGCCCTGGTCCCACAGCCTGTCTTAAGCACGCTTGTTTGCGCTAAAAATCATTCAAAAAATTATAGAATTTGTGTACATTCACCAGAGCTGCGAAATCCGGACTTGCCCGGGCCTTCTGCATGGCAGGAGCGCTTCCGCTACTGGGGAAAACCGCTTAGCCACATGGCCCACATCCCCCGACAATAAAAAGCTCTGGCAATTAAGCAGAAATTGATCGTAAACCACCCGGGCCCCATAAGCGACCCGATCGTTGGATATGTGACGCTCAGGGACGGGAAATGCCCCGGCGCTATGGTGAAGCACAGAAACCGCATTTACAGGTGAACCGGGAAAGTGTTCTGAAGCGTTAAAAATTGAATCATGGCAACACCTACCCCAAATACTGGAAACGAGCTGGAGGTCGTCACCTTTGCCTCCTCAGAAGACTGGCGAAACTGGCTTGCCAAGAATCATGCTACGTCAAACGGAGTATGGCTGCGATTTTTCAAAAAAGATTCAGGGAAAAAGATCTTTTCATATGCGGACGCTCTTGAAGAAGCATTGTGTCATGGTTGGATTGACGGGCAAGCGAACAAATATGATGATAAATCTTATATCCAAAAATTTACCCCAAGAAGGTCCAAAAGCATTTGGTCCAAAAGGAATACCGAAATAGCAGAGCGGCTAATTCAGGAAGGCAAAATGAAAAAATCGGGCATGCAACAGGTGGAATTGGCGAAAGCGGATGGTCGCTGGAAACAGGCCTATGATTCCTTTAAAAACATGGAAATGCCAGAAGACTTTTTGCAGCAACTTTCAAAAAATAAAAAAGCAAAGCTGTTCTTTGATGGATTAAACAAGACAAATCGATATGCCATCGCATGGCGGTTGCATACGGCAAAGAAACCCGAAACAAGAGAGAGGAGGCTAAAGAAAATCCTGGAAATGATGAAGGAAGGAAAAAAATTTCATTAATCATTAACAGGCGATAAATATGTCAATCCGCCTTACGGTGAAATTTGGGCATTACGTATCATGGCTCATATGCGAGGGTGCCACTACATCTTTGTAAAACACTAACACCACATGGCAAATCTGAAATGTACTGTCTCAATTGCACCACAATATGAAAAATATCCGCTTACCACAATACGGGAATAGCTCCATCACTTCGCGGAATAAATTACTCAGCAAATCACTAAAGATATGGGAAAAAGCAAATTAATACGGATGGACAACGTGGGTATCGTGGTGGAATCTCTGGATGACGCCATAGCTTTTTTTGCCGAACTAGGCCTTAACTTGGAAGGTCGGGCCACCATAGAAGGCGAATGGGCCGGGCGCGTTACCGGACTACCGAGCCAGCGTGTCGAAATCGCCATGATGGTTACCCCCGATGGACATAGCCGAATTGAATTATCAAGATTTCTTTCCCCGCCGGTGGCAGCCGACCACCGCAAAGCGCCGGTAAATGCGCTTGGTTATTTGCGGGTGATGTTTGCGGTGGAAGACATCGATGAGACGCTTTCAAGGCTCCAAAAAATCGGCGCTCAACTCGTGGGAGAAGTCGTCAGGTATGAGCAATCATACCGGCTTTGTTACATACGTGGTCCAGAAGGAATTCTTATCGGGCTGGCAGAACAACTCACCAGCCAGACCTGACCGCCGATAGTCGGTGGATCTCTATAGAAAGTTACAATAAGCTAAAGCAAAGGAAAATGACCGGTGCCCTACCGCAGATCACACTGAGGCGAACAAAAATTTCCGATTTGAATGACCTGTTTCAGTTTCAACTGGACAAAACGGCTGGTTATTTGGCGGCATTCATGCCAAAAGACCCGACAGACAAAACCGCATACCTGGCCAAGTATACCAAATTACTCAATGACCCGAGCGTAAACAATCAGACCATTCTGGTCGGCAACATTATCGTCGGCAGCATCGCAAAATTCGTGATAGAGGGCGATGCAGAGATTACTTACTGGCTAGATAGAACCATGTGGGGGCAAGGTATTGCCACAAAGGCCTTAAAAGATTTTCTTGGCATTGAACCGACGCGACCACTTTTCGGGCGGGTAGCGTCCGACAATTGGCGCTCCAAAAGAGTACTGGAAAAATGCGGATTTGTGAAAATTGGTGCTGAAAGAAACTTTGCCAATGCGCGCCAGAAAGTAATAGAGGAATTTATTTACCAACTGACTTGACCGCTATACTGAAGATATCTGATCGCAAAAACAGAGTATTGGTCCTTAGATCTCGGGGAATACTGCTATCCACCAGACCTCTTATCCGTCGTCCACAGGGAACAGCTCAGCCACGGGGTGGATCCCCTTTTTCAATAAGACAGATCCGGGGGGCTAAATCGTCAAGTATCCTTTTTTACAAAACCAAAAATTTCGATCAAAAAGAACAACAGATGATAAAATTAAATACCTTCATCGCGGTCAAAGATGCCAGTGTCAGTGCGAAATGGTATGAAGAAATATTTAAATTAAAGAATTCCTCCCCGGAAGGACACGGGTTTGCAGTGCTGAAATCTGAAATAGGTGAAATCATTCTATGCCTTCATGAATGGCAAAAGGACGATCACCCCACCATGACTGACCGCAATATTCCTCCAGGCAATGGGTTGATCCTTTACTTTAGGTCTCACGATATGGATCCGATATATCAAAGGGTGAAGAACGCCGGCTACCCAATAGAAGAAAATATTCATATGAACCCCAACTCAATGAAAAGGGAATTTTCCATGCGGGATCCCGACGGATATTTCTTGACTGTAAGTGAATTTCATGAATTCGATCAGTAAATGCCGTTGTACGCTCTGGGCTTCATGGGCCTGCGGGGGTCTTTCCCCCTGGTATTTGAACCTAGTAAACGGAGCAGGGACATTACCGCATCTAAAAAGACAAGAAGACTCACTACCCTTAACCGATAAAAAATGGAATCTTTACGAAAACATTGGTATGATCTTGCGGGTGTTTTGGCACCTGTTACACTTGCCTTTGTAGGCGTATATCACTCCCGGTTAACCCACTATCAGGTATTAATGTGGTTAAGTTTGGCTTCGTTATTTTTGCATCAGTTCGAGGAGTACAGGATCGTGGGGACCTTCCCCGGAATGGTCAACCGGGTGTTGTTTAAAAGTAATGAACCAGATCGCTACCCCTTGAATACAAACACCGCATTTTTGATAAACGTATTGATCGGCTGGGTAACCTACTTTCTTGCAGCCGTAGCGGGGGAAAGACTTATCTGGCTTGGGATTGCCACAATTTTAGTTTCCCTGGGTAATGTTTTGGCCCACACTTTAGTGTTTAATCTTAAAGGAAAGACGATTTACAATGCAGGCATGGCCACAAGCATATTGTTGTTCGTGCCGTGCATATTCTTTTTCGGCAAAGTAACCCGTGCTCAAAATCTAATCACTATTTCAGACGCCTTAATTGGCATTTCGCTAGGAATTGCACTGAATATTTTTGGTATTGTGAAGCTGATTACCTGGCTTGCAGACAAAAACACAAAATACATTTTTGACGACAGAAACCTGCTACCCCAAGACAGAGAAAAACCCAAGGTCCCCCGATAAGCATGAGATATCCGCGGTGCAGCATATCTTGTCGGCCATTTTATCCCAATCATCCTTTGGGGTTTACCCGGCTTCCTGCCCCCCCGATGGCGGCCCCAAAAAAGCCCGGTGAACTACCGAACCACTAAAGATTGTGTGGTTTCGTCGTTCATAGCCACCTGCCTACGCTCCGAAGCTGGGTCTTACCGTCGCTCCATACCTGTACCCGCCAGTTCCTGATGAGGCTTTTTTAAGGCTGATACGGACAAAAAGGTACAGCGCTTTTTCAAAACATTAGTATTTTGCGCCTTACATCCCCCACACTAAGGACCTTTGGATTTTACGGCATATACACATAAAAACAAGAAGGTTATGGCTTCAAATCAACCCGTTTTTCGTGAACCGGACCTTTCAGCCAGGCCCTATAATCTGGCTGTGGACAGGTTAATATCTGTAAGTCCTGAACGACTCTTTAATGCCTGGACCAAAGAATTTGATGTTTGGTTTGCGGCACCGGAGTCGGTGTTAATGCAAGGGAAAATCAACACACCGTTCTTTTTCGAAACGGAATTCAGGCCGGACGGATCTTCTGAAGTGCAAAGGCATCCACATTACGGCAGATTCTTAGCCCTTATCCCTGATCGACTGGTCAAGATAACCTGGGTTACAGGCGCTGGGGGAACTGAAGGCGCTGAAACAATTGTGACCGTGGAATTCATACCAAAAGGCGAAAAGACCTTATTAAAACTAACGCACTCCGGATTTCCAAATGATGAGTCAAAAAAAAGGCATGAACAGGCCTGGCCGATGGTCGTTGAACAGTTAGCAAAAATCTATACGGAAAAGCAGATTCAGCGACGCGATCGCTGAGTGGTCCGTCTCACGCTCGTCCACCAGAATTTTCTCCGCTGCGCTGTCCCATTGTGGAAACAGTCGGTGATAAGCGTTTTATGACTCATATAAGAGAACTATTTGCTCGAAGTCTTTAATTTCAGGCACTATACATTCTATCCACTGATTGTCCTGCTTGAAATCCACCTGCATATTTGCTCTCATAAGGTGTACACTTTTGACTTTCTTGGAGGGTTTGACGCGCAGTTGAACATGATGGATTGTGATGGGCTCCCGTATAGAATTTGCCAGGAACCCGGAATGATTGATCATGCCCACCCACTCAAACGCACCGTTTAAGTTGTGAAGATGTGTAATCTCGATGACTGGTGAGGCATCCGTTTCAATGGAATGATTGATGTGTAACAGGTGATTTAATGAGGAAGTGAACAGTATACGATGGGCATAGTTTCCCTTTTGGCTATACTGGTCGCCAATTAACCAAGGGATAAAGACGGTTTTCCCCCCACCATACGAATTTAAGACTATCCCCGGATGGTCGGTAATATCGCTTTCTGTATAATAGGTCTTTTCGGCCGGACCAAATCTTATATCAGGAAGCAGGCGTAGATACCCTTGCGCATCACCTTTTGTTTTACAGATGAGAAAATCCGAATACAGCATGACAAGCGTAAAGTCCTTTAACTCATTTTGCCCCAATTTGTCTTTATCCCTCTCAGATACTTTTAGATACGTGGAGATGGATTTTCGGAATAACTTGTATTCAGGCTGAACTCCCAATGACTTTAATGCGATTTTGTTTCGGCCCTGGCCGTTTTCATCACAGGTAGAGGTACCACCCGTTACGAGCGCCTTTCCACCATTGTGTATATATTGGTCAATGCGTTCGATTTGCCGATCGCTCATATCACGTACATCGCCCAAGATCAATATTTCATATTCTTCTAGCTTCCTCGGAATATTGTCAGCATCAATTTGAGAGAGAAGCACCACATCATACATGATGTGCTCCTCCGACAGCAGCTGCATGATACCGGTATATTCGCCCCGGGATCCTACTATGATGGCCACCTTGCTGTTCGCCTGTACATTGGTAAATAACTTCTCATGCCGTTTGTGGTAGCCGAATAGTTCCTGGGCTATAGGGATAAAGGCACGGTCTTCATAATGTACCAATGTACCCACCACGACCATACTGACCGGCGCGCCGTGGAGCATGTTCTCTAACCACCATGCCCTCAATAAATTGGGAGAACTCCCAATGCTGCGGTAGCCAATGGCCTGGAAATACATAATTAAGTTAACAGGAGTCTTATCTTTATAGGAGCCAAGTGTGCGTTTTACCTTATCTGTCGCATTATAGATATTGTCCATCCGGGGACTCATCGAAGTACCCGACTCAGAAGCGATCCATTGGGTACCTACTGCATTATAGTTATAGATAATTAACTTAGGATTCAGTGCTTTTATATATCCCGTAACCTTGGTGTATAATTCATCAGATGTCCGGTGTTGAAATTTTCGATATTCCCTGGCCGAGGGATCATCCGAGGTTACCGGCAGCGTTAAGCCGGTTTCTTGATAAAAACGCTTTTTGCAATTATCGCATTGGCAGATCCCCGTGTAGTGCCCCGCATAGTCTGCTCCTGTGTATCCCATCATGTTAAAGAAGATGCCATCTATCGGATAGTTGTCGATTACTTCCTTCAGTATTTTGAGCGCATATTCCTGATAATACCCCCCATTAATGCATGCGGAATACAAGCCATTAAATATCTGGGGACTACCGTTTGTCCCTTTATAAAGCCACTGTGGCTTTTGAGCCGCTATACTGGCGTCCAATTTGCTGAAATCAAACCTGGCAATATATTTTATCCCCTTATTATGGAGGCCTTTGATTAATTCGGCCACAAGGTCCCGGCTCCCCATATAGGGGTTCTTCCATTGGAAGGGCAGCTGGGTTTGATAATTAGCTACGATTCCTCCGGTATTGAACAATAAAGCGTTAGCCGAGGCATCGATTATGGATTTGATATATAGATCGACGTCCATATTGCCTTCTATTTCAGGGAGATTAGTCTGTATAAGCCTTATAGGAGTCCGATTCCACCAGGTATTATCGTATTGACCGGGGTCAATATCTTCCAGGCTAGCACTTGGGCGGCTGTGCCTGCGAAGTGGTTTACAGGCCATGGAATTACTTAAAACTGCCCCTATGGGAACAAGCGTTATCCCTTTAAGAATATCTCTTCTTTTCATTTTTGCGAATTAAAATATAAAACGGGTAATCATATTGTGACAGCCGAACATCATTCATACTTAGGAGAAATCAATGGCGATTATTTCATGTGCTTTTACCCGGGGTACTTTCAAAATGACCTGACCATCTTCCAACCTATATTCGGGGATTCTTTCCGCTCATAAGCAGGCGAACTCCGATATACTGGCTTTTTCCGGATATCTAATACACAGATCAAAATCCATAGGAATAAAATTCTTAAACGCTCCTTGCTATTTAATATATTCTTCCGAAGTTTGCCTTGGCGTGGATCGTCCAGAGCGCTTGACCACCTTCTGAGACAATCCCATCGATTCTCGCAGTACCCACCTGTTTCTTATCCATCATACAGCACACTCAAAATGCGATTAAAGTTAATAACTGAGTTTAACGATACAAACCCTAAACTGCTTTTCACATGATAATCTTACGCATAGACCGGACTCAGGGAGATCTCGTGTTTGATCTCTTTGACAGGTATCGGATATTTTACAAGCAGCCATCGAACATGGGCATGGCAGAAAAATTCATACAGGAGAGACTGGACAATAACGAATCTGTGATTTTTGTCGCGCTGGAGACCGCGAACAATAAGCCAGTCGGATTCACCCAATTATACCCGAAATATTCATCCGTGCATGTGAGCAAAAACTGGATACTTAACGACCTATTCGTCGATCAAGCCCATAGAAAGAAAGGGGTCGGAGGAGAATTGATTTACGCGGCAACGGATTTTGCAAGACGGAACGACTCAAAATTTATGGAACTTTCCACTGCTACAGACAATTACGCGGCACAAAGTCTGTATGAGAAAATCGGCTTCAAAAAATTTGGCGGGGAAACAGACTTCTATACATACCGCATACACTTCACGGATTAGCTAGGTGGCTGGGAGACAGACTACCGCCGGCAGCATCCCACAAATTGGAGGAACTAATGCCTGAAATACTGTTTATACAAGGAGGAGGTCATGACGGTTATCAAGTGGATAAGCAACTGGTGAGCTCTTTACAAAAAGCCCTGAAAAAAGAATACACGATTCACTATCCCGAGATTGCATCAGACCCATTTTCCCCTGCTTATGGTTGGGTAGAACAAATCGAAGCCCATATCAGTGCGATGAAAAGTCCATTCATCTTATTGGGGCACTCCTTCGGTGCATCCATGATATTGAAATATCTCTCCGAACATACCTTAGAAAGACCGGTTAACGGCATTTTTCTGCTCTCCACGCCATTGTGGGGTGGAGATGAAGATTGGAAACAAGACCTAAAGCTTAAGGAAAACTACGACAAAAAATTACCTGCTGAAATTCCCATGTTCTTCTATCATTGTCTCGACGACGAAGAAGTAGCTGTTTCTCACTTCCACGCATACAAGCAAAAACTTACCCACGCCACCTTTCGCGTATTGAAAACGGGTGGGCATATGCTGGATAATGATTTAAGCATATTAGTGCAGGACATCAAATCACTGGAAAACGGCCGTTAAAAAACCCTTCTTGTTCGCTTCTGACAGCCTATGGGAACGCTGCTCCCTGGGCTGGAGCACCGCAAACGACATATGTCAATGAATCCTCAACCTATAAAGTCCCGTTTAGCCCTACCTAATATCTCCTGAATGCGTAAATCGCTTACCCCGGCTATTTGAAAAAACAATACAAATAGGGAGGCGTGGATTTTTTTGATAACTTTAACGGGGATGAAAACAAAAGAAGAAATTGTTGCAAACTGGTTACCCCGATATACAGGCGAAAAACTGGAGCGCTTCGGCCGGTACATTCTCCTTTGTAATTTCAGTAATTACGTGGAACTCTTTGCCCAATGGCATAAGGTAAAGATCGTCGGAGAAGACCGTCCCATGCAATGTGCTACTGCGGGCGGCATCACCATTATTAATTTTGGTATGGGCAGCGCGAGCGCAGCCACCATCATGGATCTGTTGAGTGCCATTAAACCGAAGGCTGTCTTATTTCTGGGAAAATGTGGCGGCATCAAACGAAAAAATAAATTGGGTGACCTGATTCTTCCGATCGCTGCCATACGGGGAGAAGGAGCTTCTGATGACTACTTCCCTCCGGAAGTACCTGCACTGCCGGCCTTTGCGCTGCAAAAAGCCACCTCCACGACGATCCGGGACTACGGTCAGGATTACTGGACTGGCACCTGCTACAGCACAAATCGCCGGGTATGGGAACACGACCAGGAATTCAAAAAATACCTCAACCGCATCCGGGCCATGGCCGTGGACATGGAAACTGCCACGATTTTTACGGTAGGTTTTTATAACCATATTCCTACGGGTGCGCTGCTGCTTGTCTCTGACCGGCCGATGATCGCCGAAGGGGTAAAAACCGAAAAAAGCGATAAGACTGTCACGGCCAATTACGTAGACTTGCATCTCAAAATCGGCATCGATTCCCTCAAACAGCTGATCAACAACGGACTCACGGTAAAGCATCTTCAGTTTTAACCACGGGAAAAGCCGGATTTCCATCAAAAGACATTTATGTTACGACAAATAGAACATATCGGTATCGCCGTTACTTCGCTGGCTCAGGCGATTCCCAACTATCAAAAACTGCTTGGCGTGCCTTGTTACAAGCAGGAGAAACTTGAGTCGGAAGGCGTGATGACCGCCTTTTTTAAGACTGGAGATACCAAAATCGAACTGCTGGAGGCATTGTCCGAACAATCTCCGATTCATCGCTATATTGCCCGCCATGGAGAAGGCATGCATCATATTGCTTACCTCGTAGACGATATCCGCGCCGAAATGGACCGGCTCCGCGCCCAGGGGTATACCCTGCTTCAGGAAGCCCCCAAAGAAGGGGCAGATCATAAGTGGGTCTGTTTCCTGCATCCAAAGGGTTGCCAAGGAGTATTGACCGAGCTATGCCAGGAGCGGCAATGAGTGTCTGTGCCAAGCCGTGCTGCCCTCCGGTCCTGGGTCGCCTTGAGGATGACTATCTTTGTTCCTGCATTTCCCTTTCCACCGATAGGTAAGCATAGTATGGATAAGCCCGAAGACATATTGCGCCAGTATTGGGGATTCGGCGCCTTCCGCCCGCTGCAGGCCGAAGTCATTGAGGAAGTCATGCAAGGACGCGATACCCTGGCGGTCATGCCCACCGGGGCAGGAAAATCATTATGTTATCAGATTCCGGCACTCCTCAAAGACGGCATATGCCTGGTCATTACCCCGTTAATCGCCCTGATGAAAGACCAGGTCGAACAGCTTTCTTCCCGGGGGATTCCTGCGCTGGCCGTCCATGCAGGCATGCACAGCCGCGAAGTGGAAAAGACTTTCAAAAACGCTTTGTACGGCAATTTCAAGTTACTATACCTGTCCCCGGAACGGTTGCGGACTGCGTTATTTCAGGATTATCTGGAGGATCTCTCCATCAGTCTGCTGGCGGTGGATGAAGCCCATTGCATCTCTCAATGGGGGCATGATTTTCGTCCCGCCTACCGGCAAATAGGCTCACTACGCGCAGCCCTGCCTCGCGTGCCGGTGCTGGCTGTCACGGCTACCGCCACCCCCAGGGTACAGCAAGACATTCGCCAGCAACTGGGATTTGCAGAATCCAAAACGCTCAGGACAAGCTTCTTTCGGGAAGAACTTTCCTACAGCGTATACGGTACGTCGAATAAACTGCAGCGCACCATTGAGATCCTGGAAAAGGTGCCCGGGGCTGGCCTCATATTTTGCCGGAGTCGAAAACGTTGCGCGGAAGTGGCCCTCCGCCTGAGAGATCATGGTATAGATGCTGATTTTTACCATGCAGGGCTATCTTCAGACACGCGCAGCCAAAAGCAAGAAGCCTGGCAAAATAACAAGACACGTATCATAGTGTGTACCAGTGCTTTCGGTATGGGTATCGACAAACCAGACGTGCGTACCGTCATCCACTATGATCTCACAGATACGCCCGAATCCTACTATCAGGAAGCGGGCAGGGCGGGCAGGGATGGCCAGCGGGCTTATGCAGTGCTCTTATACGAGCAGGCAGAACCTGCTGCGATGGAGCGTCTCCTGGCGTTACGCTATCCTTCCGTCGCCCGCATCCGCGAGGTATACCGCGCCATCGTCAGTTATCTCAACCTCCCGGCGGGAGCGGGAGAAGGATACTATTTTGAATTTGACCTGACTCGTTTCACGAAAATATTTCGGCTTGATCCCTGGCTGGTACGCCGGGTGCTGTATCTGCTGGAGCAGGAGGAAATCCTTAGCTTTCAGGAGAATATCTCCTTCCCCACCCGGATGTGCTTTACGATGAAACGCACAGAACTGCAGCGTTTTACCTCCCAACAACGTCAATTTGAACCGATGATACAGGCGCTTTTACGGACATATGGCGGGATTTTGCACAATTATGTGTCCGTGTCGGAAAACCAGATTGCTCGCCAGCTTTCCCTGAAAACAGCGCAGGTTACCGGCCAATGGAAGGCCCTTCATGGCTTCGGTGTTTTGGATTATCAGCCCCGCAGAGATAGGCCGCAACTCTATTTCTTTCAACCGAGGTTGGTGGTAGAACGCCTGCAGATCCACACCGAACGCATGCGTCAACGCGAGGAGTCTGACCGGGAAGCGCTGCAGGCCATTCTGTGCTACGCACAAAAGGAGGAAGACTGCCGAAGCAGGGCCTTGCTCGCCTATTTTGGAGAAGAAGACTCCCTGCCTTGCGGCATTTGCGACATATGCCTGCAGCGTAAGCGGAACTGGCCGGCAGATAAAACGCAGCAGATGCTCTTGAGCGCGTTATTAGACCGGCTTGCCCAGAGGGCCCATACGTGGAACGAGCTGGCGGGGCTTTTCCCTCCCTACGGACTCCTGGACATTGGAATCGCGCTGCGCCTGCTTTTACGGGCGGGCGATATAGTGCCCGCCCCCAATGGAGGTTGGCAGGCCCGGCCTCAGCGGTAAGCCCGTGACCGATCGTGTATTGCGGGTGTTTTTTTTCTTCCTATCTTTGCACTTCAATAGCCCGGGGGTTCCATGAGTGATCCAATCAAGCATGAGTGTGGCTTAATATTTATCCGCTTACGCAAGCCATTTTCTTATTATCAGAAGAAGTACGGTACGGTTTTTTACGGATTGAACAAGCTGTACTTACTGATGGAAAAGCAACACAACCGGGGCCAGGATGGCGCAGGCATCGCCACTGTAAAACTGCATACCGAGCCCGGGTATCCTTTCATGCATCGTATCCGCAGCAATGCGGCCCAGCCCATCCCCGAATTATTCAGTAAAATTTTCTCAGAGGTCGAGGAGATAGAGAAATACCAGCCGGATATGGTAAAATATCCGGGGTTGATGAAAGGCAACATTCGTTTTCTGGGCGAGTTGCTTTTGGGACATTTGCGGTACGGGACCCAGGGGCGTAATAATATTGAGCTTTGCCATCCTTTCGTCCGTCACGACGCCATCCCCAGCCGTAATCTGACCCTCGCGGGGAATTTCAATGTGGTCAATGTCCGTGAATTGTTTGATTTTGTCAAGGTAAATCCCGGCCAGTTGCACAGCGAGTCCGACCTGGCGGCCATGCTGGAGGTGTTGCACCACTTCATTATCCGGGAGGACGAGAAAAACCAGGAAAACCTTGATCTGGTGACCGTACTTCGGGAGTCCGCCTCCATGTTTGACGGAGGATACCATTTCGGCGGATTGGTGGGCAATGGTGACGGGTTTGTGATGCGGGATCCTCACGGCATCAGGCCTTCCTATTATTATATCAACGACGACATCGTGGTGGCTGCATCGGAGCGTCCTGCCATCCAGACAGCATTCGATGTGCCTTTTGAAGAAGTCAAAGAGCTGGAACCTGGCTGCGCGCTCATTGCCAAAAGCGACGGCAGGGTCCTGGAAGAACAAATCCTGGAACCCAAACAAAAGCGGGCCTGCAGCTTTGAAAGAATCTATTTTTCCAGGGGTAACGACCGCGAAATCTACCAGGAAAGAACGGCTCTCGGATACCACCTTTCCGAAAAGGTGCTCCAGGCAATCGACTTTGACCTGAAGAATACCATCTTTTCATTCATCCCGAATACGGCGGAGATCGCCTTTTACGGACTTGTCAAAGGACTGGAAGATTACCTGAGCCAGATCAAGGTGCAGCGCATTCGGTCCTGGGGAAAAGACTACGACGAGGAAAAGCTCAATGAGATGATCAACCGCCGGATCCGCATCGATAAAATCGTCATTAAAGACGTGAAGATGCGCACCTTCATTGCCGCTGATTCGGGGCGCAATGAAATGGTCCAGCATGTCTATGATATTACCTATGGGACAGTAAGACCCGGCATAGATACCCTGGTGGTGATCGACGACTCCATTGTGCGCGGGACCACCTTGAAAGAAAGCATCATCAAAATGCTCGATCGCCTGGGTCCGAAGCATATCATCATCCTGTCGTCTGCCCCACAAATCCGTTATCCGGATTGTTACGGCATTGATATGAGCAAGATGGGCGATTTCGTGGCCTTTCGTGCGGCGATCTGTCTCGCCCAGGAGCGCGGCAAGCAGTACATCCTTAAAGAAGCCTACAACCTTTGCAAGGAACTGGCCAAAACCAATACCCTGGACGCCCAGAACGTAGTCCGCCTCATCTACAAGCAGTTCACCGTCGACGAAATATCAGATAAGATCGCACAAATCATTACCCCCGAAGGCACCCAGGCCAAAGTAAGCGTGATTTATCAATCCATCGAAACCCTCCACCAATCCTGCCCCCATAACCTGGGAGACTGGTATTTCACCGGCAATTATCCCACCCCGGGCGGAAACCATGTGGTCAACAAAGCCTTCATGAACTTCATGGAAGGCAAAAATACCCGAGGCTATTAACCTCCATAATCCTCGACTCAAAAAAGGCGAAAGAGTGGATTTCCCGGAGTATTTTTATCCCGTGTACCGGCTTGCTCTAGGCGGATGGGATAGGAAGGGCACATGATGTATCTTTGCCAGGATTTGAAGCCGCGCTTATAGCAACATCCGGCTGTTTGCCGACATCTAGACCAAAAAGTTATGTCAGAAAAAACGATCGCCATCATCGGCGGAGGCAACCTGGGTTCCGCCATCGCCAAAGGCATACTGGACAATGGATTTATCCAGCCTGCCCAGCTCACCATGACCAAACGCAATCCCGGGACCTTATCGGAGTTTGCGGACCGGGGTGTGCATGTCGAAACCGACAACCGCAAGGCCGTGGAGGCCTCCGACGTCGTGCTGATCGCCCTGAAGCCATATAATGTCAAGGAAGTACTCCGGGAACTGGCCCCTTTGCTGGATGCCAAACGGCATATGCTCATCAGTGTGGTCACCGGTGTGTGGCTTAATGAACTGGAAGAAATCACCGGGGAAAATATCCCTTTGATCCGGGCCATGCCCAACACCGCCATTGCGATCCGGGAATCGATGACCTGCATCTGCCACAAAAATGCCAGCCCGGAACAAACCCAATGGGTGAGCGATTTGTTCAGTCACCTGGGGGTATCTGTCCTGATTGATGAAAAACTGATGGACGCCGCTACCGTATTGGGAGCTTGCGGGATCGCCTTTGCCCTGCGCTTCATCCGGGCTAACATCCAGGGCGGTATTGAAATTGGCTTTGATGCCCGCACGGCCAGCCTCATTGCCAGCCAAACCATTAAAGGCGCCTCCGAACTGCTGATCAAAGGCAATCGGCATCCCGAACAGGAAATCGATAAGGTGACCACCCCCAAGGGATGCACCATTGCAGGATTGAACGAGATGGAACATCAAGGCTTCAGCTCTTCCCTGATCAAGGGAATCACGGTTTCCTTCGACAAGATCACCCACGGATAGCGCTTGGTCAGGTGGGGTAATCCAGAAACCGGAACAGCTTTTCGGCACGGGAAAAATCTTTCCAGGAAGTCAACGCAATATCAAAGGCTGCTATGGCGGCAGTAGGAAACCGGTCGACGGATATGTCCGTCAGGGAATCGGCCAGCCAACCCATGCCCGGATTATGCCCTACCAGGGCCAGTATGCCACAGCCTTCTTCTACTTCACGGATCAGGGCCTCACAGGCATCCGGACTGCCGTCGGTGTACAATTCCTGCTCCCATTGAATGAGCCCTTCAGGATAAGCCCATACATCCGCCATTTCACGGGCCGTCTGTGCGGCACGGAGCGCCGGGCTGGCTATGAGCCGGGTCGGCACCAATCCTTTTTCCCGGATCCGGCCAGCCATTAGCCGGGCGTCTTTGATGCCCCTTCGTTTCAGCGGCCGGTCAAAATCCGTCCCGGGGGAATCCTGGGCTGCTTTAGCATGGCGGATCAACAGCAAGACTTTCATGCAACTCCTTTTGAAGTGATCGCCGCCACCCATAACACCGGGGCATCGGCGCGGAACAAAGCATAAGTTTCCGTAAATTTACGCCTTCTTATGCGACGACTGCCGGTATTCTTTTTTGCAGTGCTATTGATGACGGTATTTTTCACCCGTTGCGCGCAAATCGTCGCACCCACAGGCGGGCCGATGGATACCTTGCCTCCCCGGCTCCTCAGTGCCACGCCTCCCGATTCCAGCTTACATTTCACCAGCAAGGAGATCACCCTGGTCTTCGACGAATACATTCAGCTCGATGACCTGATGAACCAACTCATCATTGCCCCCAATCCTGAACGTCAACCTGAGATCCGCGCCCGACTCCGTACGCTCACCATCGACTGGGGCGACGATACCCTGCAACGCAATACCACCTATACGATCAATATGGGTGATGCCCTGCAGGACATCAACGAAGGAAATCCCTACCGGAATTTCCGCTACGTGTTTTCTACCGGAGATTACCTGGATTCCCTGGAGCTTGGCGGAAAAATTCTTGAAGCCCAGACCGGGGCACCGGACAGTATGGTTGCGGTGATGCTCTATGTACAAACCCAAGACTCCGTGGTATCGCGGCAGAAGCCGCTTTACTACACCCGGACACGGGGAGATGGCTCCTTTCTCTTCCAGAATCTCCCGCATGGCAAGTTTAAACTCTTTGCCCTGAAGGATGCTAACTCCGATCTCCAATACGATGATTCCACCGAGGCCATTGCCTTCATGGCCGACCCAATCCCCATAGAAGCTAACCACTATGGACTGGTGCTGTACGATTTTCTGGAAAAGGCCAGTGTACCCCCTCCGGACAGCGGGACCAGGAGTCAGGACCAAAAGCGAAAACTCACCCTACAACCCGGCCTGAGCAACGGAAAGCAGGACCTCAAGCGGCCGCTGCAGCTGGGGTTTAATTTTCCACTGGCCCGATATGATTCCACCGGCTTGCGGCTGCAGGAGGATACCACCTACCGGCCGGTTTCCTTTACCCTCACGGCCGACAGCACCCGCAAGCAGCTTTTGTTGTCTTATCCCTGGAAAGAGGAAATGCCTTACCAGCTGATCATCGATACGACTTTCGCCGTGGACACGGGTGGACTCAGATTAGCAGCCCCCGACACCATCCGTTTTCAGACCAAAGGCCTTTCGGACTACGGTTCCCTCACCCTCCGCTTCAAGGCGCCGGGGACCGCAGACAGTGCGGGCACTGCAGTGGCGGGCCTGGACTCGTCCAGAAACCCAGCTGTCCCGGACACAAGCGGAATACCTCCGGTCGATACACTGGCTGCACCATCCGCCCCTGCCGATACCCTAAACATGGATAGCGCAGCGCTGGGCCTCCCGCCTGCAGACACGGTCCTGGCGGACAGCACAGCGGGCCGGCATACCCCCCGATATGTCATCCAACTATACCAGGATGACAGGCTGATTGCCAGCTCGCCTTTGGAAGGTGATAGCTGGAAGCAAGAATTTCTGGATCCGGGAGACTACCAGGTGCGCGTCCTTGAAGACACCAACGGCAATGGCCACTGGGACCGGGGCTGCTATTATTGCACCGAAAAAAGACAACCTGAAAGAGTTTACACTTTACCGGGAAAATTTACCGTGAAGGCCAATTGGGATAATGACTTCGGCGATCAGCAATTCCATTTTCCCCCTTGATGCGCTTGGCTTCCACCCTGCCGATAACCCGCTACAAATCTCTCCCACGTATGGCTGCATTTTCCGGACGACCGGCCGGTCCCCGGTTGTTCTGCTGAAACAGCCCTATGAAACAATCTTCGCTACATAAAGGCGTGATTATTTTCACCGTGGTCTCCGCCTCGATGTTGCAGCTGATCGACACTTCCATCGTCAACGTGACGCTCTCCGAGATGATGGGAAATCTGGGTGCTACCTTTTCAGAAATCGGATGGGTGATTACCGGCTATGCAGCAGCCAATGTGATTATGATCGTGCTCTCAGGATGGCTCGGATTCAAACTTGGGCGCAAAAACTACTTTACCGGTTCGATCATCCTGTTCACCATTACTTCATTCCTCTGTGGCAATGCCCATACCGTAGGGGAACTGATCTTTTTCCGGATTATCCAAGGCCTGGGAGGCGGCGGACTGCTTTCCACTTCCCAGACCATTCTGGTGGAATCGTTTCCTCGCGAAGATCTGGGCATGGCCAATGCCATCTTCGGCATGAGCGTCGTACTGGGTCCGGCCTTCGGGCCTACCCTGGGCGGATACATCACCGACCATTTTTCCTGGCACTGGGTTTTCTACATCAACATCCCGATCGGCATCCTGGCCACAATACTTGCCATACTTTTCATCGAGGAGCCAGAGGAAAATATCCTCACCGGAAAAATGGACTGGATCGCCTTTGCCTTATTGACCGTAGGCATCGGATCCCTCCAGGTCGTCCTGGAAAATGGGGAAAGGGAAGACTGGTTTTCCAGCCACTACATCACCATGCTTTCCATCGCCGCGCTGATCGGAGGGGCTCTGTTTATTTGGCGGGAGTTGCGGGTGGATAGTCCCATCCTGAACCTCAAGTTGTTGCGGTATCACCGTTTCGGGGTAGGCGCGTTCTTTGCGTTTATGCGTGGCTTTGGACAATATGGCTCTATTTTTATCATTCCCGTGTTCTGCCAGAATTTGTTGGGCTATACGGCGGAACAAACGGGGTTACTGCTACTTCCCGGAAGCCTCACTTCCGGCATTTTCATGCCTGTGGTTGGCCAGTTGATGAAGAAAACGCGTATTTCACCGATCCTCCTGGCCGCTTTCGGCTTTACGACTTATATCGCTTTTCTATGGCTGCTCTCGGGCATGGACGCCAATACGGGACCTTCCGATTTTTTGCTGCCTATTATACTAAGAGGGGTTGCCGGCGGGTTTCTGTTCATTCCCCTAACCACCATCACCCTATATGATCTGCGCAATGTCGAGATGCCTCAAGGCACGGCATTCCTCAATACGGCCAGGCAGTTAGGTGGATCTTTCGGTATCGCCATCATGGCCACTTTTCTGACTACACGCAGTGCATTCCACGAAGCGCGGCTCAATATGGATATCAGCGCTTATCACCCACAAACCCTCTCGAGGCTGCATACCCTAACCTCGTATTTTATCGGCCAAGGATTCGCCCCCAGAGTGGCCCACGATAGAGCACTGGCCACAGTGCATCACACCCTCAGTACGCAGGCCATGATGCTTACCTATAATGATGCGTTTTACCTCATCGCTTTGTTCTTTGCCCTGTGTATTCCACTGCTGCTGCTTTTTATGCGCCGGAACAAAAGGAAGGCGCTGGCCTGAAAATGGAAATGCATTGATTATACGTACTTTTGCAAGGGTGAGATCTCGGGGGGAAGCCGTACGGAACGCCCGCAAATACGGTCAGGATGCCCGCCGGGGCGGGCGGGGAAAGATATCTTGTACCATAAACTTCTCTTGTTTCCGGGAAACAGGCGAACCTGCCCGCATCCAAGCCCGAAAGCTAGAGAAACCGCTAGTCAGGAGTTGAAATGGCATCAAGTAAGCGTTCCTATTATGTGACTAATTATTTCCGGCAACAGGTCGCCTTGACTCACCGCAATTACCGGTTGTTCCTGGTGGGGCAAAGCATGTCATTGATCGGTACATGGATCCAGCGGATCGCCATGATATGGCTCGCTTACCGGCTCACTAATTCTCCGTTTATCCTCGGTCTGATCGGCTTTTGCGAACAGATCCCCATTTTTGTCATTGCTCCGTTTGCCGGCGTATATGCCGATCGTTGGGACAAGCACCGCGCCCTGATCAACATCGAGTCCCTCGCTATGATCCAGGCCGCTGTGCTGGGCATTCTTACCCTGGCCCATATGATCCACATCTGGCATATTGTAGCGCTAAGCCTGTTGTTAGGGATCGTCAACGCATTCGAAGTGCCTATGCGGCAGTCTTTCGTGGTAGATATGGTAGACCATGATAAAAATGCCCTCGGCAATGCCATCGCCCTGAATTCAACCATATTCAACCTCTCCCGGCTGGTAGGTCCGTCTGTGGCCGGTATCCTGATCGGCGTAGCCGGCGAAGGCTGGTGTTTTATAGCCAACGCGCTCAGTTACGGCGTGGTGGTCCTGTCCCTGATATTGATGAAAATTCAGCTCCAGCCCGTGCTTTCCACCGGCCAGGACCGGGTGCTTCAAAAGCTCAAAGAGGGGTTGCAATATCTGAAAGGACGCCGGTTCATGCGCTCCCTGCTGCTGCTATTGGCTGTGGTGAGTTTTGCTAACGCGTCGCTGAGAACGCTGGCTCCGATCTTCGCAAAAAACATCCTCCACGGCGGGGCAAACACTTTCGGCTTTTTGATGAGTGCTGCTGGCGTCGGCGCCATTCTTGGAGCGTTATTCCTCACCAATCATCGGTCCAGCAGTTTACTGAAACGCATTGTGTCGGTCACCGGTATTCTGCTGGGAGCAAGCATGATCTGCTTTGGAGGCAGCCGGTGGCTGTGGCCGTCGCTTTTCTTTATGGCCGTGGCAGGTCTGACCCAGATGATGCATACCGCGGCCACCAATACCTTACTGCAGTTGCATACCGACGATGACAAAAGGGGTCGGGTAATGAGTTTCTATACGGTATGCCTGCAGGGAATGATGCCTTTCGGCAGCCTCGTGGCGGGTACCCTGGCCGATTGGGTCGGAGGTGCCTGGGCCATGGTGGCGATGGGGTTAATCTGCCTGGTAGGGGCCCTGTTACACCGCGGTAAGCACGACGGCGCAAGACGTCCGCCCCGCCCGGCAAATGGCCCGTAGGGTGAAGGACACGCCGGCGCTTTAAGGCAGGCACCCCCCCGCACTGCCAAACTCACTGAAGACTGTCTGACTTCGTTGTTCATGGCCACCTGCTTACTGCTCCGAAGAGTTGGAAGGCATCCCGCCGCTCATAAGTGTACTGGCAAGTTCCTTGCGAGGCTTTTTTAAATCCTTTACGGACCACACAAAGCGACACCGCTTTTTGAAAACATCCGTATTTTGTGCCTTACCTGCCAAAAGCTAAAGACTTTTGGCCTTGACGGCATATCGCCATAAACCGTCCGTTGTTAGACCGCAGTACTATTCCGGTATCCCGGATTCTTTATCACCAAAAACCCACCATTCATGAGCGCACTGATCAGAAACCACCTGTCTCTTTCTACCACCGACGGCACGCCTATGCAGGTCTATGTTTCCTACCCCAATGGCGCATCAGGGCTGCCCGGTATCCTGGTGCTCCAGGAAGCCTTTGGGGTGAATGCCCATATCCGCGACCTCACCGATCGGATTGCGGCAGAAGGATATTACGCCATTGCGCCCGAATTATTTCACCGCACCGCGGAGAAAGGACTGGAGATTAGTTATGATGATCTGCCGGCAGCAAAACCGCATTTACAAGCTTTGAATCCGCAGGCGTTGGCCAATGACCTGACCACCACGCACAAATTCATGTGTCGGCAAAAGGAAGTGGATCCAGAGCGGACCGCATCGATCGGATTTTGCCTGGGAGGAAGGGTCTCGTTTCTGGCGTCCACGGTGCTGCCCCTGAAAGCCGCAGTTTGTTTTTACGGCGGCGACCTGGCCGCCATGGCAGGCGACCGGATATCGCAGATCCCTTGTCCTGTATTGCTTTGCTGGGGCGGTCAGGATGCCCATATTCCGCGGGAAACGCGCGATAAAGTGCTGCAGCTGTTGGACCGGGAAGAAAAAGACTACGTACAGGTAGTGTTCTCCAAAGCCGGGCATGCTTTTTTCTGTGATCGGCGGGATAATTACCATCCGGCGTCGGCCCGGGAATCCTGGGAACTGGTAAAGGCATTCTGGAAAGTACACCTCTGACCCGGCGAAAAGTACCTTTTGTTACTTCGGCGCAATGCGGTATGTTTCTACCACATTCTGCAAGGTACCGATGTCATCGATGGTGATGTCAATCTGATCTCCGTCCTGCAAGGTGAAGCCTCCGTCGGGCACGAGGCAAGTCCCGGTCATGAGAAAAACGCCGGTAGGAAACTCCAGGCCCCGGCAAAGATAGTCGGCCAGTTCCTCCAGGGACCTTTTCATCCGATCCAAAGTGACGGCCTCCTGGAAGCATACTTCCCCCTGCCGGTGGATCGTCATGGCGATTTGCGTACTGCCCGGCAGTTCCTGCTCCGGAATATACAGTGCTGGACCCAATGCGGCACTCCTTTCATATACTTTCGCCTGAGGCAAATACAGCGGATTTTCGCCTTCAATGCTGCGGGAACTCATGTCATTGCCCACGGTATAGGCTACCACCTCTGCCGCCCGGTTGATAAACAACGTGAGTTCCGGTTCCGGTACATTCCAGGCAGAATCCTCGCGGATGTATACCGCCTCGCCGTTGGCTGCTACCCGGGACGCCGAAGATTTGAAGAAAAGCTCGGGCCGCTGAGCTTCATACACCTTGTCATAGAAATCCCCTCCACCGGCAGCCTTGGCCTCTTCCATCCGGGCATCACGGCTTCGCCTATAGGTTACTCCCGCAGCCCATACCTCCTGGGTGGAGGCCGGCGACAACAGGTGGTCATGAAGCAAAACCTGCGCCTGCTGGGCCGAAATGTTTTCGGCATGACGGGCGGTATCTTCCAGTTCCAGGCGCAGGGAGGGCGCATTGATCAAATGATCCCAGTCTTCCTGGAAGATATAATAACTATCCCCCGATTGGAGGATCACTCCCTTAGTGGTTCGATATAATTTCATGGAAATACAATAAAAAATTACCGGACTAAAGTACTGAATTTGTCGCGATCCCCTCCCCCGTCTATCCAAAACATCCGGGGATGCTTCCGGTGCGCTCTATATCCCGGCAGATTACTAACTTTAAAGAAACAAACGGCTATGTTAAACATCCGCCAAATCGTGACGGTCACCTTTACCCTGTTTGCGGTCATAGACATCCTCGGATCCATTCCCGTGCTGATCTCTCTGAAATCAAGGATTGGAGGTATCCAGGCGAGTAAAGCTACCCTGGCCTCGGGGTTTTTGATGATCCTGTTTTTACTGGTGGGGGAGCCTTTTCTGGGATTGATGGGCGTAGACGTGCACTCCTTTGCCCTGGCGGGATCGATTGTGATTTTCGTGATCGGCCTGGAAATGATCCTGGGAATAGAACTTTTCAAGAGCGACAGCGAAGACGTCAAGACGGGCAGCGTCGTACCCATTGCTTTTCCCCTGATCGCAGGTTCGGGAACGCTGACCACCATCATGTCCTTAAAAGCCAATTTCGGCTTCTACAATATCCTGATCGGTATCCTGGTGAACCTGGTCTGCATTTTCGTGGTCATCCGCCTGTTGGATGTGATCGAAAGAATCATTGGCAAGGCGGGGCTTATGGTCATCCGTAAATTCTTCGGGGTGATCCTGCTGGCGATTGCCATCCGGATTTTCAGCAGCAATCTCGGCGCGTTTTGAATCAAAACCGGTACACCGCAGCGAGCAGAAAACTGGGGCTGTCCGGCACCCGATCGTCCTTGCGGGTGAACAGGTCCACAGACGCCCGGTCGAAGCGAATCTCAGGCAACAACGTGAGTTCGTGGATCCGGTAATTGCCCGAAAGCGTCACACTCCATATTGATCCTCCTTGCGGAAACTTCTCGGGGTCAAACACGGTAAGGTCGTCGCGATCCTGGAAATACTCAGCACGTATGGCCACAGACCAGGCCTTTGTCCATGTCGCGGTGCCATAGACCGCACTGCCCCACCAACTGCCTTGCTGTGACCCGCTGAAGCTGCAATAGGAGCCGTCATAGGCCAGGCTGAATACGGCGTTCAGGCGGTAAGTCAGCACAACGTCCACCTGGTCATGACGGATACGGCCACTGTCCACGCCTCCCAGATAGTTCAACGCGGAAGAAAACGAGTCATCCCCCGATGCATAGGCCCACTGCGCGCCATAATCCTTTCTGCCGTCCCAGGGACCGTATTTGCGGTCGGCTGGATTAAAAACGCCCGCCATCAGCGTGTGTCTGCCGAGGCGGGCGGTGGCCTTCAGGCCGGTATGGAAAAAGGGCCCATAGGAAAACAGATAACTCATCGAATAATTGTGGTTCACATCGGCATCTACGGATTCGTAGCCGATGTAGGTGGAAAAGCTTCCGAGCGTCAGGGTCACGGCATTCCACGGGGAATAGCTGACGAACAGCTGTTTGATCGCCGCCGAGGTGTTGCGGTCATGATAAGAAAACTCCTCCGCCCGTTGGCCCAGACCCAAGTCCCCGGTGAAACTTACCCGGCCTACCGCTTGCTGAAGCTTGACCGAGAGCATCCCCAGGGCAAAAGCATTCTGCGCACCGGTGAAGCTTGTTTTGTTATCCGTGGCATTGTCATTGAAGTTATATTTATAGTACACGTCCGCATAGCCGGAAACCTTCAGCTTTTTGGTCTTTAGGCTGTCCTGGGCAACCAGGGGCAGCGAGGGGGCAAGGCATAGCCAACCCAGCAGAATTTTTCTCATGGTGACGGGTTTTAACGCATCCAACGAAACGACCAGGAGCAGTATGTCTTACACGTACTCGAAGATCTGCGGGCCGGCGACTGCCGGACTGCCTTCCGGGGAATATTGCTCGTCGTGCTGGCTTAGATCCAGGCCCAGTTCCTCTTCCTCTTCGGTGACGCGGATCGGGTAGATCATGTTGACCACTTTGAAAATGACCAGGCCCATCAGGAAACTGTATCCCACAACCAACAGCATCGCCAGGAACTGATGCAGGAACAAGGTGAAGTTCCCATAAACCCAACCATCCGCACCCCCGGCGTTGATGGCTGTGGAAGCGAACAAACCGGTCAGCAACATGCCCACCATTCCTCCCAGGCCGTGGCAGGGAAATACATCCAGGGTATCATCGATGCTGGATTTGCTCTTCCAGTGTACGGCCAGGTTGGAGACCACGGCAGCCAATACCCCGATGCAGAGACTTTGGGGAATACCCACGTATCCGGCTGCAGGCGTGATAGCCACCAGTCCTACGACCGCCCCCACACAAAAACCGATGGCGGAGGGTTTGCGACCGCGAACGCTGTCAAAAAACAACCAGGCGAGCCCGGCGGCAGCAGTAGCCGTGTTGGTGGTGGCAAAGGCAGAAACAGCCAGCGCATTCGCTCCCAGGGCGGAGCCGGCGTTGAAGCCGAACCAACCAAACCACAATAATCCGGTGCCCAGCAGCACAAAAGGAATATTGGCGGGATGCATTTCCTTTTTCATCATATGAGATTTTCTGCGCTTCAGCACCAGGGCTCCGGCCAGGGCGGCGCAACCGGCAGAGATATGGACCACCGTACCCCCGGCAAAGTCCAGGACGCCGAATTTGAACAGGATGCCTTCGGGATTCCAGGTCCAGTGCGCAATGGGTGCATAGATGAACAAGCTAAACAAAAGCATGAAAAGCAAGTAAGCCTTGAACTGGATTCTTTCGGCTACCGCCCCTACGACTAAGGCAGGAGTGATGATGGCGAACTTAAGCTGAAATAAGGCGAACAGTAATAGCGGAATCGTCGGTGCCAACGGCCAGGGCGCACCATCCAGCACGTGACGGAAAAAAAGAAACGTGAAGGGACTGCCGATCAACCCGTGGAAAGAATGCCCGAAAGCCAGGCTGAAACCTACCACGATCCAGAGCACACTGATCAGCCCGGTAGCAATGAAGCTCTGCAACATCGTGGAGATGATGTTTTTCCGGCTGACCATGCCGCCGTAAAAAAAGGAAAGGCCGGGAGTCATTAAAAAGACCAGCGTGCTGGCTACAATTACCCAGGCAATGTCTCCGGTATCCATTCCAGGCTGTGTCACCAGCTTTCCGGGGCTCATGACACATCCCACCAGGGCGATGCCACTCAACAGCAAGAAAGGAATCCATTCAACTAGCTTCGATTTTTTCATATATAATATATTTTACTATGAATATATGCTACTCATGCAAAAGTATAATATACTAGAAAAAATCAAATGCTTTTTATTATTTTTACATAATTTCTAACTATAACTCGACTCTATTAGATTATTTCTATACAAATACCTATTTCTATTATTCAAATAGAATAATTTTTAATAGATATTGATATCTGAAAAATTAAGCATATCCAGAATGTTTGCGTCAACAGCCCCGTATTTTTCGAATTTTCGGCCAAATAATCAATATTTAAATTATTTTAATATTTAGGAGGGGTCGAAGTCTTGTAACTTTTCCTGCAAAGCGAACATGAGGTCCCGCAGGCGCGCGGCTTCCAGGAAGTCCATTTCCTTGGCCGCCTGCTGCATTTTCTTTTGGGTCCGGGCAATGGCGTTGTTCAGCGCTTTGGCCGTGGCATATGCCGGCTCCTGTTCTCCTGTGATGAGGTCGGCCGCGGCATG
>Ga0164242_10000236_pt1 | contig 69618 bp, 63 predicted proteins | sample OricomgcompostMG_FD_108783 | JGI IMG/M metagenome (GOLD analysis project Ga0164242, IMG submission 108783) | Miracle-Growth compost microbial communities from Emeryville, California, USA - Original compost - Miracle growth compost (MG) ... | reverse complement strand
CGGGCTCATAACCCGGAGGTCACAGGTTCAAATCCTGTCCCCGCAACCGAGAGGGTTGCACCAGTTTCGGCTGGCGGTTATCCCGAGTTTTCGGTCCTACTGCTCGGATCGTGAACGAAAGTGAAGGGTCCCACCGGGTTCCGGTGGGACCCTTCACTATTTCCAGCCGTCAGTTCGTCTGCCTCCGCCTGATCCCAGTCGATCGCGTCCATCCTTGACCACAAGACGGCGCGAATCGGGCTAATTCAGAGCTCCACGGTGGCGCCAATTCGTCCCTCTCCGGTTCGAGGCAGGACCTTAGTTCACCAGTCGACTGATCTCGGGCTCACCCGTCCCCGGCAGTCTTTTCCGCATGATCGGCCTGACCACCGCGTACCACAACACGTTCGCGAGCGCCAAGCAGCTCACCATCGTGACACCGAGCGCGAGCGACGAGGCTCCGCCGAGCGAGACGAGGGGCCCGATCAGTGGGCCGACCACAAACTGGGCTGTGCCGAGCAGCGCCGAGGCCGTCCCGGCATGGGCGCCGTGGTCCTGCATCGCGATCGAGGTGGTGTTCGGGTTGACCCAACCCTGGAAGAACAGCACTGCGGCGAGCGAGGCACAAAGCGCGACGAGCGGTGCCGACATGACGGCCGAATCGAGGACCGCGAGGGTCGCCAGCAACGCCCCTGCGAGCGCCACCCCTAGTAGCCGGAACGAACTGAAGCGGCGGGCGAGGAACCCATTCAGCTGGGACCCGAGGACGATGGCCACCGAGTTGATCGTGAAGATGATGCTGAATTCCGTCGGCGTCGTCCCGAACTCGTCTTGGAAGATGAAGCTCGTCATGGTGATGTAGGACATGAACGAGGCCGTGGTACAGCCAAGTACGAGCACAACCGCCACGAACAGCCCGTCCTTCGCGACCGTGGTGACGTGGACGCCGATGGCGCGAAAACCCCCGGTCTGGCGACGTTCTTTCGGCAGGGTCTCCTTCACCCCGAGCAGGGCGATCACGAACAGCGCGGCGCCGATCCCGAAGAGGACGAGGAATACGCCGCGCCAGTCGACTACCCGCACGAGCTGGCCACCGAGGATCGGGGCGATGATCGGCGCCGATCCACTCACGAGCATCAGCAGCGAAAACATCCTTGTGAGCGCCTGACCCTCGTACATGTCCCGAACCATCGCTCGAGCGACGACCATGCCTGCCGCTCCGCCCAGTCCTTGGATGAATCGGAACGTTACGAGAAAGCCAATGTTCGGTGCGACGGTGCAAGCGAGCGACATGAGCGCGAAGAGGAGGACGCCAAGGATTATCGGTCGGCGTCGTCCGAACTTGTCGCTCAGTGGACCGACAAGAATCTGGCCGAGGCCGAGACCGAGTGTGCAGGCGGTCATGGTCAGTTGCGCGAGCGTCGTATTGACGCCGAGATCGTCACCGAGGCTGGGAAGCGAGGGTAGGTAGAGATCCATCGAGAGCGGACCGAATGCGGAGAGCGCTCCCAGTACCAGCACACTTCTGCGGACGCTCATCGGACGCGGCGCATGGCGCGGTCCGCTCACGACCGCTCCCCCTCCGCCCGCCTCCGACTCAGTCATGGCGATGCCTTGAGAGCAGCCGTGATAGGGCGTCGTCGTCCTGCCAGCAGCAGGACCCCGATCGCGGCCGCGATGCTCATCGTCATTGTGGCAGCCATGATCGGGGCCGTTGCGCCACCCAGCGAGACGAGGGGCGGGACGGTGGCTCCAATGAGGAACGGCAGGGTTCCCATGACTGCCGATGCGGCACCGGCGTTGCGCGCGAACGGCGCCAATGCGAGCGCCGAGGTGTTCGGATTCTGCAGCCCCTGGGCACAGAGCGCAAAGAAGAGCGGCGCGAGCAGCAGCAAGAGCCCCAGCCCGAGGACGGCGGAAATCGTGCAAAGCAGAGAGGCGACGCCGGACACGGCGAGCGCGGAGAACAAGATCGTCCGCAGACTGAGTCGCTTGAGAAGCAACGGATTGAACTGTCCGGTGACGACCATCCCGACCGCGTTCGCGGCGAAGATCACTGAGAACGCCTGGGCGCTGACGCCGTACCCGTTCTGCAGCACGAACGAGCTCATCGAGATGTAGACGAACAGGGCGCAGCCGCTGAGGCCGCCGGCGAGCGCGTAGCTCATGAAGACGCCATTGCGGAAGATCCGTCCGAAGTCGCGGGCCTGGCCGATGATGGCGCCGGAGTGTCGATGCTCCGCCGCGAGCGTGTCCGGGATCGCGAGCCAGGCCGCCAGGAACAGGAGGACCCCGATCGCGGCGAGCACGACGAAGACGCCGCGCCACGAGGTGAAGAGCAGCAGCGCCCCGCCGAGAATGGGCGCGAGCACGGGCGCCGAACCGGTGATGAGCATAAGGCGCGAGAAGATTCGGGCAGCCTCCTTACCCTCATACAGATCGCGAACGACGGCCATGGAGAGAACGAGCCCGGCCGACCCACCGACTCCCTGGATAAGTCGGAAGACCAGGAGCATCGTGATCGAGGGGGCGACGGCGCACAGTGCGGACGCGATCGCAAACGCCGCAATGCCGATGAGCAGCGGGATCCTTCGCCCGATGCGGTCACTCAATGGACCGATGAAGAGCTGGCCGAGTGATAGCCCGATCATGCAGGCGGACATGGTGAGCTGGCCGAGCGAGTCGGTCGTCTGCAGATCCCGGGTAAGGTCCGGCACGCTCGGCAGATACATATCCATCGAGAGCGGCCCAAAGGCGCCGAGCATCCCGAGAGCCGCGAGCATCACCAATGGCGAGCTACTCGCGCGCCTGCTCGTCACCCGCGACACGACTTCATCGTCTGATATGTCATTTCATTTATTCTGACATCAAATATTCGCCCCGCGCGACGGGGATCAGACGGAGATGAGCGAGGCTGACCCGCGTTCGGCATGCTTGATCCAACTGAAAGCGGCGCGAACCCTCACTCGGCCTGAGTTGATCAGTATTGGACTACTGACATTTCATTGATCTACTCTGATCTCGGAAGTTCGTCGACGAGGGAGTCGAATGGTGCGCAAGCCGCGCGGCTCTGGACCGAGCCGTCAGGAAGACCGGTCCGATCCGAGTCCCTTCCTCGAGCTTCGGGGTCGGCGTCTTCGCTCTGGAGTCGACGCGATTGCAGACCCTTCCGAGTTCCGCCAATATCTCTATCCCCTCGATCACCCGCGAGTGGCCTCACTGCGCGACATGGACGCCCGGGCCTATGTGGCCTTCGCCGCCGGCTCTGCACGAGGTGCCTGGTTGCGGGAACATTTCCTGGAGAAATATGCCCAACCCTTCACGGGGCTCAGCGCAGATGGGATCATCCGTTCCGACGTATACCGACGGGAAGCGGTCCGGCCCGGGGAGGCGGCGCCCACCGCACGGATGGTCGAGGCCGCCAGGACGTTCCTCAGCTACCTGCTGCCACCAAAGCGCGCCAAGGCTCGATATCCGTTCGAGTCACGCGAACGCCGCGGCTGGAACAACCAGGAATGGCTCCTCAACGACATCGGGGTCCGACTCGAGGAGATCGATCCGCGTAGTCGCGACGCCTTCCTCGAGCTCGTCGCGGCATCGCTGAGCAAGGATGGCGCGCACCTCATTGACGAGGTCCGTCAGACCAATGCGTTCCTCGGAGGCCTCACGCACGCCGAAGGCGTGATGAACGAGTACAGCTATCAGGCGGCGATCTATGGCGAGCCCTCGGTGACCGATCCCTGGGGCTGGCAGCTCTATGGGCACCATCTCGCGCTCAACGTGACCGTCTTCGGCGACGAGATGGTCGTCTCGCCCGTGTTCCTCGCGGCCGAACCGACGGTCATCGACGAGGGCCCATACGCAGGCACCCGGCTCTTCGCCCACCGCAGCGCACTCGCCCTCGAGCTCGCACAGCGTCTCACCCTTCCCCAGCTCGAGTCGGCGCGGATCTATCGAGGGCTCCGGGACCCGTCGATGCCCGAGGGCCGGCTGCATCCGGCCGACGAGCGCACCGTTGCCGGCTGCTTCTCGGACAACAACGTGGTGCCCTACGAAGGCATCCGCGCCGACAAGCTCGACGACACCCAGCGTGGGCTCCTCTGGGATCTCGTCGAGGACTTCTACGGCCTGCTCCCTTCGGGACCGCGCGCCGCGCAAATGCGACGCATCCGATCCTTCGCCGAGGAGACCTGGTTCTGCTGGATCGGCGAGATCGACGGCTCCCATCCGTTCTATTACCGGGTGCAGAGCCCCGTGACGCTCGTCGAGTCCGACGCACACGGCGGCCTCTGGCTGTCGAACGACGAGCCGGCTCCGTTCCATCTCCACACCATGATCCGCAGCCCGAACGCCGGCGATTATGGCCGCGCGATGGTCGCCAATGGCCTCGGCGCTCCCGTCTCAACGGCCTGATCACTCCATGACCGGCAATCACACCATGCGGGCGCGACCCGCCGAACAGCACAATGAGGAGACCAGCCATGCGATTGGCGACAGTACGGATCGAGGGCACGACCGCGGCAGCGAGGCTCATCGGAGACGAGCTCGAACTCCTGGACGCCCATGACGTCGGCGAGGCGTTCGCCCGAGGGATCGAGTCGGTGCGACCGACCGGACGCACGATTCGCCTAGCCGACGCGGACCTCGCACCCGTCGTGGTCGCCCCGAGCAAGGTGCTGTGCTGCGGACTCAATTACCGCAGCCACATCCTCGAGATGCATCCCGATGAGTCCTTGCCGCCGTACCCGACACTGTTCGCCAAGTTCGCGGACACCCTCGCGGGGGCTCGCGACGACCTACCCATCCCCGCCGCCGAACTTGCCGCGACGATCGACTGGGAGGTCGAACTCACCATCGTCATCGGGAAGCGAGTCAAGCGGGCCAACGCAGCGGAAGCGCGCACCGCCATCGGGGGGTACACGATCGCGAACGACATCTCGATGCGCGACTGGCAGATGCGGACATCCGAATGGCTGCAGGGCAAGGCCTGGGATGCGACCACGCCGATCGGCCCCGTCGTCGTGACACCGGACGAGGTCGATGACGCAGCCTCGCTCACCATCGAGTGCGCGGTGAACGGCGAGCTCAAGCAGACCGGCAGTACGTCGGATCTGCTGTTCCGCCCCGCGGATCTCGTCGCCTATGTGAGCACCTTCACGATGCTGCGCCCCGGCGATCTGATCCTGACCGGGACCACCGGCGGCGTCGGCATGGCAACCGGCAAGCGCACCCTGCTCGTCCCTGGGGATGTCGTCACGACGCGCATCTCCGGGATCGGCGAGCTGACCAATCGAATCGTTACGGAGGACTGACCATGGATCTCGGACTCAAGGGCAAGCAGGCGATCGTCTGCGCATCCAGTCAAGGACTCGGCCGGGCGTGCGCGGAAGCGCTGGCCGGCGAGGGCGTCGACGTCGTCATCAACGGACGTGACCGGGACAAGCTCGAGCAGACCGCATCGGAGATCCGCGCGACGACCGGGGTCAGGATCACTCCGGTGGTCGCAGACATCACCACGGCGGAGGGTCGAGCGACGCTCCTCGCCTCGCTTGCGGCACCCGACATTCTCGTCACGAACAATGCCGGCCCGAAGCCGGGGACCCTGTTCGACATCGACGAGCAGGATCTCATCGACGCGCTCAACGCGCATTACTTCCCACCGATCGCGCTCGTCAAGGCGGTCGTGCCAGGCATGCGCGAGCGCCGATTCGGTCGCATCGTGAACATCACCTCCGCCATGGTGGAGAGCCCTTGGCCCACGATGGTCGCCTCGGCCGGCGCACGCACCGGCATGACCGCGGTGATGAAGTCGACTTCCCGGCTGCTCGCACCGGACAACGTGCTCATCAATCAGATCCTCCCCGAACGCATCGACTCGGGACGCCAGGTGCAGATGGCGAAGATCGAGGCCGAGCGAGAAGGCATCACATACGACGAGGCGCGCCAGCGCCAGGCGGACAGCATCGCCGCGAAGCGCCACGGGCGACCGGAGGAGGTCGGCGCCGCCTGCGCATTCCTCTGCTCGGCCCGCTCCGGGTTCATCACCGGCACCAACCTGCGCCTCGACGGCGGCTCGTACCACGGGCTGCTCTAGAGACGCCCCAACTGAGGAGAGACGCTCATGAGCAAGACCGTCCAATTGCGTCGGTACGAGATCAAGCCAGGCGAGTTCGACGACTTCTTGGCCTGGTGGTCGGACAACATTCCTGAGCTCCGGCGCCGATTCGGATTCACTATCGAGTTCGCTTACGAGGATCGGGCGAACAACCAGTTCGTCTGGGCCGTATCCGTTCCCGGCGACGAGACGGACTTCGAGGCCACCGAGAAGGAGTACCTGGCTTCAGACGAGCGGGCCAAGGCATTCGACGGTGTCCCCCAGCGCGTCGAGCGGCAGGTCAACGCGCTCGTGAAGATCCACGTCGGCTGACTGTCACGGCGCTTCGCAGACCAAGTTGAAACGGAGGGACAACGATGTCCTCAACCACGCCATTCCGGCAATTCCTCTCCCCGGACGATGACCCGCGGATCAACGCGACCAAGGACCTCACTCCATACGAATATCAGGCGGCGGCGAAGCACAATCCCTTCACCGGCGGCCTGATCGAGGGATGGAGCAAGCTCTACCCCGCCGAGTTCGTCGGCGTGACGAACAATGGCGCGCTGCGCAAAGGGCTGTACCCGCTGACGGACCCGCTCCCGGACGAGCGGGTCCCGATCGAGGACATGACCCGCGCGGCCCTCGCCGTGCTCGACGCACTGAGCGACGCGGAGCTCGCGAAGGTGGGCCACACAATCGACGCCTTGGAGTGGCAGTCCTGGTCGAATCCGGAGTTCCTGATTCACGACACCGGCCTCCGTCTCGAGATGCTCGACGATGCCGCTCGCGACGCGATCCTCGGCCTGATCGAGGCGAGCCTTAGTCCCGAGGGGTACCAGTTGGTTCGCACCGTGATGCGGGTCAACGGATTCCTCGGCGACATCGTGGGTCTCCCGAACATCATGAACGAGTTCAGCTACCAGTTCTCGCTCTACGGCAGGCCATCGGTGTCGGAGGCGTGGGGCTGGCAATTGTTCGGCCACCATGTCGCCATCAACTGCGTCGTCGTCGCCGGCAAACTCACCATGACACCGCTCTTCCTCGGCGCGGAGCCGAACCTCATCGACGAGGGGCCGCATCGCGGCGAGTCGGCGTTCGTCGCTCGCGTCGCCCTTGCACACCACCTCATGGCTTCCCTTACGCCGGATCAGCGCCGACGCGCCACTGTCTACGAACAGATGGTGGATCCCGCCATGCCAGAGGGGCGCATCCATCCCGGAGACGAACGCGCGCTCGCGGGTGCATTCCAAGACAATCGCGTGATCCCATACGAAGGCATCCTGGTCACCGAGATGTCGATCGAATCGCAGGCCATCATCGACGCGATCGTGACCGACTCGCTGCGCCACCTTCCCTTCGGTGCCGCATCACGGCGGTACCGCGAGTTCGGCGAGCACATCGACGAGACCTGGTTCAGCTGGATCGGGGGACACCAGCCAGAGGACGTGCTCTACTACCGGATCCAGAGCCCCGTCGCGATCTTCGAGCTCGACCAGCACTCCGGCGTCTGGCTCAACAATCGAGTGCCCGCCCAGTTCCACATTCATACCGTCGAGCGGACGCCAAACGGGAACGACTACGGCCGCGCCTTCATTCGGGCATTCGAACGAAGCCGACCGCAGGCCTAAACGCGAGCCGGGTCTCGGGGAGGCTGCTCGGCCACCCCTCCGAGACGGGCGCGCACCTTGCGCGCCTCCTCGCGGAGCACCGGCATGACCTCCTGCGCGAAGAGCGTCATCGTGCGATGCACATCCAGAGGATCAGCGCCCGGGGTATGCACTTCGAGTCCGATGTGGTTGACGAAGCCGAGCGGGGTCTCTCCGCGGACCATCGCGAGGAAGTGCTCGATCGCATCATCAGGGGTGCCGAAGAAGGGCGTGAACTGTCCCTTGCGAGGGCCGATCGCGTCGCGATAGACGTCTTCCTGCGTGACGCCGGCGTTCGCGGAGTCGGGCAGACTGCCGTCGAGCTCCCTGCGGGTCCCGTAGATGTTGTTGACCCAGGTCGCCGGCTCCGCCACGGCCTGCCACGCCGCCTCGCGTGTACGGGCGATGCTCGTCAGGTGCACGAAGCCGACGAGGTGATCCTCGATCCGCTCGCTGCGCGCGGCGAGCCCATTCGCGTATTCGTGGGTGAAGTCATAGCTGAGGAGCTCGTAGCCGCGCTCGCCGGCCTTCCTGGCACCTTGCGGACCGAAGCCGCCCCAGAAGAACGGGACCCGCTGTTGGATCGGATCGAAGATCCAGCGGATCTCGGGGAAGCGGTAGTACCTCCCCTCATGGCTGAAGACCTCCTCGCCGCCGTGCAGGCAGCGGTCGATCAGGTCGGCCATCTCCCAGGTGCGGGCATGCCGCTCCTTCGGGTCGATGCCGAACGTGTTGAACTCCTCCCACTGCGAGCCCACGCCGAAGCCGAAGTCGAAGCGGCCGCCGGAGACGATATCGACCGCTGCGATGTCCTCGGCGAGGCGGATCGGGTTGTGAAACGGGAGGCAGGCGACGGAGGTTCCCACGCGAATGCGCTCGGTGCGGGCCGCGGCTTCAGCCAGGAAGATGTATGGCGAGCTCACGCCTGACGCGAAGCTGAAGTGATGCTCGCCGCTCATGAACCCGTCATAGCCGAGACGATCGGCGAGGATCGCATCGTCGATGAAGCGCTTCCAGGCTTGCCCGGCGGTCTCGCCGCGATCGGCTCGATGGCGTGGCCCCTGGATGATCGAAAAACGAAGTGACTGCATTGTCATCTCCTTCTGCTTTAACAAGTCCTAGAACGGCTTGGGTCTGTTGCCCGCCGGCGCGAGGTCGAGCCCGGCCCAGATCCAGTCCTCGGGCACACCGAACAGTTCCTGCCCGATGCCGATGAGGCCGCTGTCGTCGACGATCGCGTGCTGCGTTCCTGCCCAGGCGTCGCGAATCGCGCGCTGCACCGTGCCTTGGCGAAGCGTCGTGCCACCGCCGCGGCGGTATGCCCAGTTCGACACATCGCGAAGGACGTTGTGGATCTGGATGTTCGCTCCACGGAGCAGCGTCTGCAGGCGCCGGCTGAGCGGTTCTCCGGCGGCGAGCGTTGCATCGACTTCGGCCCAGACTGTCCCGACGAAGGCACGCGCGGCCCGCTGGGCGAGTTCGAACTCCGCGAATTCGACCCGGAGTCGCGGGTCTTCAGAAAGACTCGCGCCGCGGTTGCGCATCGAGGGCTTCGAGAGCACCTTCGCGATCTCATCGAGGATCCGTCGGGAAATCCCGCAGGCGAACGACAGGTGCATGAGCTGGACAAGGACGAGGAAGCCGCCCTGGACCTGGGGGGCACTCAGTGCCGGCTTGCCGAAGAGATCGATCGCACGGTTCGCGGGCACGAAGACGTCCTCCACGGTGAAGTCGACGCTCCCTGTGCCGCGAAGCCCGATCGTGTCCCAGTTGCCGCCATGCACGACATCCTTCGTGGAGACCAGGAACATCCGCGGCGCCTGCGGCCCGCCATTCGGTCCCTCCTGGGGCTTGTCTCCATCCATCACGAAGCCGCTGCAGAACACCCAGTCGGCGTGCAGCCCTCCGCTGGAGTAGCTGTAGGAGCCGGAGAACCGGTAGCCGCCGTCGACCGGGGTTGCCTTGCCGTTCGGGGCACCGGACGCGGCGAAGAGCGGTAGGTGCTCGCCCTCGCTGAGCAATGCCTTCGCCTCAGCCGGGTCGAGGTAGGCCAGCAGCGGGCCGGAGCTCGCAAAGATCGTACTGAGCCAGCCGAGGGAGCCGTCGATGTAGGCCAGCCGCTCGAGTATCGGCAGTGTCTCGGCCGGATACAGCCCGGGGCCGCCGATCTCCTCCGGCACCATCACCGCCGAGATGTTGAGCTCTCGCAGGATTTCGATCGTTCGATCCGAGAGCTTTCCGAGCACCTCGGCCTTCGGCGCCTCACGCTCGAGCTCATCGGCGACCAGGTCGATCTTCGCGGTCCACTCCTTGGCGCGCGCTGTCGGCAGGACGTTGCCTTGGCTGAGTTCGACGGACACGGTCACCACAGGGAGCCTTCTTTCTTTTTTCTTGGATCGGGGTGGGTCAGACGGTCGCGGACTCGAGGTTGGCAGCGGTCATCTGCGCCCAGATCTCCCGGCGCTCGCGCTGAATCGTCGGATCCGGCACCGGTGCCGCGGCGACCAGGCGTTGGGTGTACGGCTGCGTCGGCGACTCGCAGATGGCCTTCGGCGTGCCGGCTTCGACGATCTGTCCCTTGCGCAGGACGATGACCTGGTCGGAGATGTCGCGGACCACGGCGAGGTCGTGCGAGATGAAGAGATAGCTGAGGCCCAGCTCGCGCTGCATCTCGGCGAGCAGATCCAGCACCTTCGCCTGCGTCGACACGTCGAGCGCGCTCGTCGGCTCGTCGCAGATCACGAGCTTCGGATTGATCGCGAGCGCGCGGGCGATCGCGATCCGCTGCCGCTGCCCACCGGAGAACTGCCCGGGGTAGCGCGATCCGGCGTCGGCCGGCATGTTCACCCTGGCGAGCAGCTCGACGAGTCGCTGACCGGCTTCGGCGCGCGTCAGCTCATGCTGCGCATATAGCGGCTCGAGGACGGTCGTGGCGATCGTCTTCGACGGATTCAGCGAGCCGATCGGGTCCTGAAAGATCACCTGGAGCGACTTCGCGACCCCCCTGCGCTGACGCCGACCGAGGTGAGAGATTTCCCGGTCGTCGAATCGGATGCCGCCGCTTGAGACCGGGGCGAGGCCGAGGATCGCGCGTCCGACCGTGGACTTCCCGGAGCCTGACTCGCCGACGAGCGCGACGGTCTTGCCTTGGGGGATCGTGAACGAGACGCCGTCGACCGCGCGGAACGGTGCCCGGCCGAGCCCGCGGACCGGGTATTCCACGACGAGGTCCTTGACCTCAAGGAGAGCGTTCATGCTCTGCTGCCACTTTCCGCCGGTATCGGCTCGATGCGATCGGGTATCGGAACGAGACTCGGGGTCGCGTCGATCAGGGACTGCGTGTAGGGGTGCTGCGGACGGGCGAAGATGTCCTCGACGCTCGCCTGCTCGACGATGCGGCCTTCCTGCATCACCACGGCTCGGCTGCAGACATCCGCCACGACGCCGAGGTCATGGGTGACGAAGAGGACCGCCATGCCGCGCGCACGCTGCAGGTCGCGCAGCAACTCGAGAATCTCGGCCTGCACGGTCACATCGAGCGCCGTCGTCGGCTCGTCGGCGAGCAGCAGCTCCGGCTCCCCCACCAGCGCCATGGCGATGACGACACGCTGGGCCATGCCGCCGGAGAGCTCATGGGCATACCGTCCGGCCACCGCTTCCGGATCGGGCAGGCGGACGTCGCGCAGGATCTGCAGCGTCCGCCCGCGCACTGCCTTTCCCTTCAGGCCGTGATGGCGCCGGACCAGCTCGTCGAGCTGGTTGCCGATCTTGTAGGCCGGATCGAGGCCGGCCATCGGCTCCTGTGAAACCATCGCGATCCGCTTGCCGTACAGCGCGTCCATCTCATGCCGTCCTGCCGTGAGGATGTCAACCTCCCGGAAGTAGACGTGGCCGGCAGAGATGAAGCCGTTCCCTGGGAGGAGGTTTAGGACCGCGAGCGAGCTGACCGTCTTGCCGCTGCCGGACTCTCCGACCAGGGCCACCGTCTCGCCGCGTCGGACCTCGAAACCGACCTCATGCACGACCGTGCTCCGCGCGCCGTCGATCTCGAACTGGACGCTCATCCCCTGGACGGAGAGCACGACGTCCGTGCTCAAGTCGATCGGCCGCCCCGGGGTTGCCGATTCGGCCTCGCTCGCGAGCACCGCACGCTCGCGGGCCAGCTTCCGCACGCTCTTGCCGGTGTTCCGCGACTGACCTTCCGCCATCGCATCGCGTGCAGCATCGCCGATGAGTCCGAAACCGAGGATGAGGAGCCCGACGAGCACGCCGGGCGGTACGAGCAGCCACGGGCTGGTGAGGATCTTCTGCGCGGCCTCACCGATCATGAGACCCCACGTGGGCGCGGGTGGTGGCGTGCCGAGACCGAGGTAGGCGAGGCCGGTTTGAACGGCGAGAGAGATGCCGGCGAAGAGGGAGAACTGGACGATGATCGGGCCGAGCACCCGCGGGAGGATGTGCCGGAACAGGATGACTCCCTCGCGGAGTCCGGAGACGCGCGCGGCGTCGACGTAGAGCTCGTCTCGCACGCCGATCGTCGCGCCGCGGATCACGCGGATGAGTCCTGCCGAGCCGAGGAGTCCGAACGTGATCATCGCCACGACCATGTTCCCGGTGAAGATCGAGAGCACGACGAGCAGGATGATGATGTTCGGCAACGCGAGGACGATCTCGGAGATCTTCGTGATGATGAAGTCGACCCAGCCTCGGAAGTAGCCGGCCGCGAGCCCAAGCGGTATCGACACCACGGCGAGCACCGCGAGTGCGATCACAACACCCTCGAAGCTCTGCTGTCCGCCGTAGAGCAGGCGTGAGAAGACGTCCCGACCGTAGGTGTCGGTTCCGAGCCAGTGCGTCACGGACGGCAGCTGCAGCGCGGACTTGAGGTCTTGCTTGACCGGGTCATACGGCGCGAGGAGCGGAGCCGCATAGCTGGCGAAGATGACGATGGCGATGAATGCGATCGAGACGTAGGCCGTCGGTCTGCGAATGAGTCGACGCCAGAACCCGGCATGCTTCGGGCCGCCACCCGCGTTCGAGCGACGTCGGCGTACCGTGCGGATCACATCGGTCTTCGTCATGCGGTGCGCACCTTCGGGTTGAGGAGGCCGTAGGCGATGTCGATGACGACATTGACGATGATGACGAGGACGGTGAAGTACAGCGCAACGCCTTCCACCATCGGAATGTCGCCGGAAAGGCTCGATGCCGAGGCTTCCGAGCCGAGCCCTGGATACGAGAACACGCTCTCGATGAAGACAGAGGCCGTGAGTCCAGTGATGAACGTGAGGCTGATCACCGTGACGATGTTGACGCCGGCGTTCTTACTCACGTGCTTGAAGAGGAGTGAACGGCGGCTCACCCCGTTCGCGCGGAGCGTCCGGATGAAGTCGCGGCTCTGCACGTCGAGCACGGCGTCGCGAGTCGTCTTCGCGATCACCGAGAAGCCGCCGAGGGAAAGGGCGACGACCGGGAGGATGAGATGCGTCATCCACTGGCCCAGATTCTTCGTCGGATCGATATAGCCGAGCGATGGCAACCAGTGCAGATCGACGGCGAAGAGGGAAACGAGGGCGAGAGCGAGCCAGAACCCGGGGATCGCGAGGCCGAGCATCGCGATCACGTCGACAGCTTTCCCCCAGGCGCCCTGACGGATCGCGCTGATCGTGCCGAGCGCGATCCCGAGGATCGCGGATCCGATCGTGCTGAGGCCGACGAGCCAGAGCGTGACCGGAAGCCGCTGTCCGAGCACGGTCGCGACGTGCGCGCCGTTTACGTAGGAGTCACCGAGATTGCCCGTGAACAGGCCCGCGACGTATCGGAACCATTGCTCATACCAAGGCAGGTCGAGACCGAGCTTGTGCTCGAGCTCGTGGACTTGCTCAAGTGTCGCGCTCGAGCCGAGGATCGTGAACGCCGCGTTCCCCGGGGCGAATCCGATCAGGATGATCGCGATCATCGTGACGGCGATCAGGATCGGGATCGCCATCACAAGTCGATAAAGGATCAGCTTCAGCATCGCTGCGGGACTCCAATAACGTGTCTGCGCTTGTTTACCGGTCAGGCGGGCTGGGGACGGTCGTGGGTCCCATGCCATCGCACGGGACCCACGACCGAGATGATCAGCTCGCGGGGTGGACGCCCCACTCGAAGATCGGGAAACCGCGAGGATCCAGCACGATCCCAGCGACCGTGGAGTCGAACGCCCAGGCGGTCTTCTCACGGAGGAGCGGAATCGTCCAGGCCTTGTCGACGAGGATCTTGTTCGCCGCCGCCCAGTCCGCCTGCGTGTTCGAGACCGACGCCTTGTCAAAGGCCGCCTTCGCGTCCGGATCGACGTTGTTCAGCGGGTTGATCGAGCCACCGGCCATCCACTGCTGGCGCCACGTGAGATACACCGAGGTCTCCGACTGCGGCAGCGGCGACGCCTCGACTTCACCACGAAGGATCGAGGGGATCCAGTCGGCGAAGGATTTCTGGTCGAGCTGGGCGTTGATGCCCACGGCCTGCAGGTCCTGTGCCGCAGCCTGGACGGCCTGGGCGATCGCTCCGATGGGCGCGTACGCGATCTTGAAGTCGAACCCGTTCGGGTAGCCCGCCTCGGCAAGCAACTGCTTCGCCTTGGCAGGGTCGTACGGATATGCGTCATCGAGCGCCGGGTCGTAGCCGGTCAGCGTCGGCAGCGTGATGTTGGTGCTCGCTTCGCCGAGGTCCCCGAAGAACGTCTGCGCGATCGTCTTGCGATCGATCGCATAATTCATCGCCTGACGAACCTTCTCGTTCGCGAGCGCCGGAGCGAGCTTCCCTCCCTGGTCGAGGATGTGGATCCCATCCCAGTCGAACCAGGCATCGCTGACCTGGACGTTCAGCCCGGCCGCCTTCGCCGCGTCTTCAGTCGGCTGATCGGTGATCTCGATGAAGTTCACCTGTCCGCTCTGCAGCGCCTGATACGCCTGCTGCGGATCCTGGATGATCTGCATGGTGAACTTGGCGTAGTGCACGTCGGCAGCGTCGTAGTAGTTCGGGTTCTTATCGAACACGTACGTGGTCCCCTGCACGGTATCGGCGGTGTCGAGCGTGTAGGGGCCGGCGCCGTAGTCCTTGGTGTCGAGCGGGTTGGGACTTGTCGGGTCTGACGGGAGGGCCTTGATCCCGGCCGGGCTGATCAGCGCACCCATGTAGTAGTTGGGGCCGAGGAGGTCGGGGATGGACGGGTTCGGCACCGTGCTGTCGAGTTCGACCGTGAGGTCGTCGAGGGCCTTCGCCGTGATCTCGCGGGACGCGCTGGGCCCAGGGCCGTAGCCCTTCGTGTAGTGGGTGATCGAGTCGACCGCTGCCTGCGCGGTGATCGGAGTCCCGTCGGCGAACTTGAGGCCGGACTTCAGCTTGAATTGATACACCTCGTTCTGCTGGTCGGTGTAGCCGAAGGTGTCCGCGAGGCCGCCGGTGAGCTTGCCGTCGGCGCCGTACTCGAGGACGTTCGCGTAGGTGAGCTGAATGTTGAATCCACCGGCGTTGTTGTTCGCATTCGCGGGGTCAAACGAGTTCGGCGAGGCCTGGGCGCCGTACGTGATCATGTCGCCGTTCGGGATGTCGCCGCCCCCGTTGGTCGAGTTGTCCGTCGGCGAAGACGTGCAACCGTAGAGTGCGGTCGCGGCGAGGAAGCCAATGGCGACGGCGCCTGCGACAATGCGCGTGCGCCGACCGAGGCCGGAATTCAAGGGCTGCATAGTCCACTCCTTCGTGGTTGCCGATGCCGACCCGCCACTGCGAGTCGGGCGCTCTTGGTCACGGTCTGCTCTGACCGCGTGATGAGTCTCACGCCCTGGTCGTGAAATGTCAACCGCGCCGGATGAGAAATAGCACCATCCATTCCCGAGGTCGATCCGGAGACGTCTTCGCGCCCAGACGTTCACTCAGGACCAGATCAATTCGGATGATCTGTCATGTAGCAGTGATGACACTGACATTTCAGTACGCTACGCTTTGCATTGTCAGTAACCGAAGGAGACAAGGTGGTCACCATCGAAAACGCAACACGCACCGTGGATCCGCAGGTCTTCCGCGATGCCATGGGCACCGTCGCCGCGGCCGTATCTATCGTGGCTACGACTGAGGACGCGACACCCCACGCGACGACCGTGAGCGCCTTCATGTCGTTGAGCCTCGAGCCGCCGATGGTGGTCGTCTCCCTCGATAACAAGTCGACGCTGCTCTCGATCGTCGAGCGCACGCGCGAAGTCAGCGTCAACGTGCTGGAAAGCCATCAGGCCGAGGCCGCTTCGATCTTCGCGAGCAAGCGGGAGGACCGATTCGCTGGTGTCGACTGGCGGCTTCGGGACGGGCTGCCGGAGATCATCGGGAACGCGGCCTGGCTGTCCTGCGCCGTCACCGCATTCGTTCCGGGTGGGGATCACACGCTGCTGCTCTGTCTCGTCCGCGACGCCGACATCACCGGGGGCGACCCGATGGTGTACCACCGGCGGCAATTCGGCACGCACGTCGCCGTCTGAGCCGCAGGCGGCTTCGCGCCTTGCCTGCAGCGCGAGGCAAAGTGGAACAAAGGAGTATCCATGAGTGCCGATCTCACCGCCGAGCTCGAGGGCATCCTGGCAGATGCGATCTCGAACGGCGAGACACCCGGAGCGGGTGTCGAGGTAAGGCGGAAGGGCGAGACGGTCGCGCGGTTCGCGCTGGGCGCCCTGGAGGGTGTCGAGGTGACGCCGGACTCCGTGTGGTGGGTCGCGTCGCTCACGAAGCCGATCGTCGCCGTGAGTGCGCTCATCGCGCAGGAAGCCGGCTTGCTTCGGCTTGAGGACCTGGCCGAGACCTACGTGCCCGAGCTGACCGCGCCGAGATCCGTCCGCCACATTGAGCCCGATCCGCACCCCGCCCCGGCAGCGCGCCCGGGGCCGGGCGCGCCGGTGGTCGTCGACGACAGCGACCTCGAGCCGGCGACTCGAAAGCTGGCGATCCGCGACTTCCTCACCGGCACAGCCGGCTTGCAGACGATTGGCGTGCCGAATGAGGCGATCCCCCGTCCGCAGTGGGGCGAGACGCTCGGCGAGTTCGTGCCGAAGCTGGCCGGCGCACCGCTCGACTTCCAGCCGGGGGCCAAGTGGCACTATTCGAATGCGACCGCCTTCGAGGTCGTCGCGCGATGCATCGAGGTCGCAGCCGGGCAGAGCTTCGAGGATTTCGTTACGAGCCGGATCTTCGAACCGCTCGGGATGGCATCAACAACGTTCGGCGTCCGCGATCGCACGAAGGCCCGCCAGCTGCCGCTCGGACCATTCGGCTCGCAGGATCCAATCCTCGGCACGACCTTCTTCTCCGGCTCGGCCGGCCTGCTCACGACGCTCGACGACTACTCGAACTTCGCTGCGATGCTGCTGCGGCACGGCGAATATGCCGGAGCACGCATCCTCACCGCGGAGTCCGTCGCCGCCCTCGCGTCGAATCAGATCGGTGACCTGCGGCTCGGCGGCATTTCTCCGGACAAGTACGGATCACTCTTCGCCACACCTGACTCGAGCGTCGGCTACGGATATGCGGTGCTCACACTGCTCGCACAAAATGCGGTCAGCGCGATCCCGCCCGGCAGTTTCGGATGGGACGGCATGGGTTCCCGCCGCTTCTGGGTGGTGCCCGCGTGGGACACGACGATCGTGGTGCTCGCCGACGGCTTCGGGGCCGGACCACTTCAGCGCCGGCTGGAGGCCTCGATCGCCGCTGCGGTGGCCGGTTGAGCCCCACTGACGACGTACACGCAGCGGAGTCCGCCGCCGAACGGCCAGGCGTACGCTTCGGTACGCTCGTCGTGCTCGGCTTGATGGGCGCCTTCGGGCCGCTCGCGATGGACGTCTACATCGCCTCGTTGCCGCAGCTCGCTGCCGACCTGCACGCGTCGAGTTCCGAAGTGCAGGCGACGATCTCCGGCTGCCTACTCGGACTCGCCGGCGGCCAGTTGCTTGCCGGTCCGATCAGCGATCGCATCGGCCGACGGCCGGCGCTCATCGGCGGCGTCGCGCTCTTCCTCGTGACCTCGGTGCTCTGCGCGATCGCCCCGAACATCTGGCTGCTCATCGTCTTCCGGGTCCTCCAGGGCATCGCCGGATCGGCCGGCATCAGCGTGAGCCGCGCAGCGATCCGTGATCACTTCGCGGGCAGCGAGGTCGCGAGGGTCCTGTCGCGACTCACACTGATCACCGGTGTCGCGCCAGTGGCGGCGCCGCTCATCGGCGGCGGTCTCACCCTCATCACCGACTGGCGAGGCGTATTCGGGGTCCTCGCTGGCATCGGTGGACTGCTGCTGATCGCCATCCTCATCTGGGTGCCGGAGTCGCTCCGCCCGGAAAACCGGCTCGCCCAGGGCATCGGGGCGGTGTTCCGGCAGGCCGGAATCCTGTTCCGCGATCCGGTGTTCGTCCGCTATTCACTGGTCGGGGCGGCGGCGGGTGCGGCCTTCTTCTCCTACATCTCGATGACCTCGCTCGTGCTCCAGGGCGAGTACCACGTGAATCCAGTGTTCTTCTCGGTTCTCTTCGGCATCAACGCGGTCGGTCTCATCATCGGAGCGCAGCTCAACACCCTGCTCATCGCGCACCTGAGCCTGCGACGGGCGCTCGTCGTCGTCTTGATCGCGGCGTTCGTGGTCCTCGCTTGTGACGCTCTTCGCCGGGCTCGGTCTCCCGCTCGCCGTGGTGCAGACGACGCTCGGCCTCGCGCTCGTCGCGAACGGCATGCAGATGCCGAACTCGACTGCGCTCGGCCTCAGCCACTATGCGAAGGGCGCCGGGACCGCGGCCGCCGTCCAGGGCGCGCTCGGTTTCGTTTTCGGAGCCGTCGTGCCACCGATCGTGGCGGCTGTCTGGGGTACCACCGCGGTGTCGATGGGCGCCACGATGGCCGTCTGCGGCTTCATCGCGCTCGCCACCGCCGTGATATTGCGCCGAGGCTGAGGGTGGTCGGGGCTTGCCCGACCCCGACCACCGGGGCCTACGGGATTCGGCCCCGGCACGCGAAAGGCGTCCGAGGAGGATCCCCCTCCCCGGACGCCTCAACGATCAGGCCGCGACGGGGGCGGTGACCTGCTCGCGGACCGAAGGAATCACTTCATTGCCGAAGAGCGTCAGGCTCTTGATGGCATCGGCGTACGGGAGCTGCGCGTCGTTGATGGTGAGCTCGATGCGACCGACACCAGTCTCGTTCACGAAGCTTGCGACCTGCGCGGCGACCGTCTCCGGAGATCCGAAGAAGATCGGCTTGTTGGGGAACGACGGCGGGCGACTCGGCACCTCGACGTTCGCAGGAATGCCCGCCATCCCCTTTCCGATCGCCATCACCGCCTCGAGATTCCGCGGCGTGAAGAGATTCCCCATGTTGCCGTAGCCGGTCGCCTGATAGATCTCCTCGGCCTTCTCATCCGTCTCGGCAACGAGCGCGAAGCAGCGATACAGCATGTCGTCCTGCTGCGGCTCCCAGCCATAGGTCGCGGCGTTCTGCTTGAAGGCGGCAGCGAGCTGTGCGATCGCCGGCTGCGGGGCGAAGGAGAATCCGGCGATGAAGCGGTTCCTCGCCGCCACATCGAGCGACTGCGGCGAGGTCGCCGCGGACAGGAACTTCGGCTTGGTCGCCTCGTCCCACTGCGGCCACACTGACACGGTGCGGTAGTCATAGTGGCGACCGAGCCACGCGAACGGCTCCGGCTCGCGGAAGATGGCGCTGATGAGCTCGACTGCCTCTTCGAAGACCTCGCGCGACTCATACGGGTTCGTGCCATAAGTGAACAGCTCGTTCGGCGTCCCACGGAAGAAGCCCACGAGCAGCCGACCCTTCATCAGGGCGTTGAGCATGCCGATCTCCTCGGCGGCACGGACCGGATTCAGCAGTGGGAGCGTCAAGCCGAGCAGGTTCAGCTCAGCGCGCTCGAGGTACGGAGCGATGATGGCACCGGCCACGACCGGGTTCGGCGAGAGCTGCAGCTTGCTGTAGTGATGCTCGGCGACGGCGACAGCGTCGAAGCCGACCTGGTCGGCGAGCTTGGCGAACTCGATCGCCTTCGCGAGTCCGTCCGTCACGACGCCGGGCTGCCGGGCGTACTTCGCCGGGGTCGGCCAGAAGCCGGGGATGTCGTTGTAGGTCGGGAACGGGTGGAAGACGGAGAACTTCATGGGATGCTCCTGGGCACTCAGGCGTAGATAAGGGTGGACCGGGCCTGCACCACGAAGGCGTTGCCACGTTCGATGAAGTCGGAGACATAGGCGGCGAACGCCTCGGGGCGGTCGCCTGAAATGTCATGGGCCGCGTCATAGACGATCGCGAAGTGCGCGGTCGGCAGGAGGCGCTTGATCTCGGCACCGGGCTCGGTCCCGAAGAGGCCGTCCTTGTTCCCGTACAGCGCGAGCGTCGGGATCTTGATGTCGGAGATCCCGGCGGCCAACTCGTCGTCATACAGCGGGCCGACGAGCCGCTCCACGAGCGACCAGGTGCGCTGCATCCGGACCGGGTCCGGCGGCGCGATGAACTTCCGCTCTGGGTGGGCATGGAACGCTGCGGCTAGCTTCTCAGGCGGCAAACCGGTCGGGGCCGGGCGGTCCGGGCGGAAGACGGCCGCGGCGTCGAGGACGAGATGACTGATCCGGTCACCGGCGGCGAGTGCCGTCCAGGCGGCGACGACGCCCCCCATCGACGTCCCCCAGAGGGCGAATCGGTCGAGCCCGAGCGCGTCAGCGAACGCGAGCACGATCCGGGCCGCGTCCTTGCCATTCTGCGTCGCGTCGTCGCCTTCATCGCCGAAGCCGGGTAGTTCGATCGCGATGACCCGATACTGCTCGGCGAGCAGTTCGGCGCCGCGCGTGAGCGAAAGCCCGCCGGCGCCGTGGATCCAGAGCAGCGGTGTGCCGCTCCCCGACTCGCGGTAGCGAATCACCCGTCCCCCAGCATCCAGAGTCTGATCGCTGAACCCCTGCCCAGCGGGCTCCGAGGTGTCGTAGTCGCTCACCAACGCCTCCTTGCGTCGAATTGCCGTGGAACGTCGTCGCGCCACTGATGTTCCCTGATCATATAGCTGATATGTCAGTGGGGCAATCGCTACGATTTCTCCGGTCGTGCCCTGGCCTCGGAACTGCTACGCCCAGGCGTCAACGAGCGCACTGCGGTGCCGCCGCAACGACCAGGCCTGCATCGTGTTCGAAGAGTCATCACCGATGACGAACACCTCAACGCTGCCGGGGGCGAAGAGCGGCACGATCGTCTCGTCCGGATCGGTCAAGTATGTCTTCGGATACGGGGAAACGGTCCCTGGCCTCGGATTCAGGATGCCGCCCTTCATCGCATGCCAGAATCCGCTTGCGCGCACCTTCCCGAGGGTGGTGATGCAACGGCTTTCCAGATATCGCTCGACGTCGGCGCGCGACAGTCCGCGGTCCTCGGCGAGGGTTCTTGCCCGCTTGAGGGAAACCATCACGACTGCCCCGCTCGCTGGCGCCTCGAAGGAGTTCAGGTAGGCAGCCACGTCATCGAGGTCCCCATAGTAGAAGGAACCGGCATGGTTCTGCCCCCCGGGGTAGAGCGACAAGACGGTCTGCGCATCGCTAAAGCCCTCGGGAGCTCGGAGACCCCAAGGCGAGTCCTGGTTTTCGGTGAAGACGAGAGACCATGCGCTGTTCGCCCCGATTGTCGGTGTCGAGGTCGGGCCGATCACGCCACCGCCACCGTTGCGAACGACGAGTCCGAGACTGCGGCCCGTCGCGGAATTCGCGCGATTCCCGGGGGACAGCGCGCCAAGCGACCCATTGAACTCTGCTGCGAGCGCGCGGGGACCGGTCACGTGCTGGGCAAATGAAAACGAGTTCACGGATCGGGTCATCGACTCGAACGCTTGGTCGCCCATGATGCTGCTCGCGGCCAGGACGAACGGAAGCGTCACAGGAGTCGCGCCGGCCATGACGGCGTTGATGGCGACCGTCTCCACAGTGAGCGGGCGGCCGAGCGGGCGAATCGTCTCGGTGACGATCTCGTCCGGGCCATGGGATGTGCCGGCGAGCATCCGCGCAAGACGCTCCTCGGTTGGCAACACCACGGGTAGTCCATCGGTGAGGCCGCTTGCATAAAAGAGCTCTTGGAGATCGTCCTCACCGCCCGTCGCGAAGATGCGCGTTCGCTCGCTTCGCTCAGATGCCGGTCTCGTCTCGTCGGCGCGAACCGGCGCGATCGCCACCCGAACAGCCGTATGAACCGCCGTACGGGTCTGCTCCTCGGAGCGGGGCGGCGAGGCAACGAGGCTGGTGCGTACCGGCGCGCCGACCGGCTCGAGCGCCGACTCGATGGTGGGCGCGACCGAGTCGAACACGACGACCGTCGCGGCGGTGCCGACTGCCTCGAGTTCGCCTGCGTACTTCAGACCGAGCGCCACCATCGTCGCCGCCGGGCCAGCGACATAGATCGCAGAGTCGTACGAGGCGGCGACATGAGCTCGCTCGCCCGGATCATCCCCCATGATCTGCTCACGAAGCATCACGTCAACGGTCGCATCGCGATATCTCGAGCGCAGCTCGGCAGCGATGGCTTCGGCCATGGTGCCGACTCCCGAGCCCGGGGCCATCGAACGAATCACGATGAACCTCGCCCGCTCGGGATCCGGCCGTGGGGCAAGGGGGACGAACACCGGCTTGAGGGGCGCGCTGCGCGGGTCAAGTGCCTCGATCATGAGAAGACGTCCTTGTCTGGTCGATCCCGCATCGCTCCGGCGGCGACCTGCTGCCATGCTAGCTTTTCAATACTGAAGTATCAGCAGGGTCAACCCGGCGTCATCACATCCCGTACTCAGACGCATCATTGCCCTAGGCTGGTTGCGTGCCCAGCAGCCCCGCGGTAGAAGCGAAGGTCTCGCTGTCGGAACGCGCCTATCAAGAACTTCGTCGACGCATCCTCGATTGCGAGCTCGAGCCTGGAGTGCTCATCAGCGAGCGCGGGATCGCAGGCGAGATCGGTCTCGGGATCGCAGCCGTCCGCTCAGCGCTGGTGCGCCTCTCCGCCGAGGGACTCGTCATCACGATCCCACGCGTCGGCTATCAGGTCTCGAACTTCACGATCGAGTACATCAATAACTTCTTCGAAGCGTGGCGCGTGCTCGGGCACGGGATCGTGCGGCTCGCGTTGACGAATATGACGAATTCCGACCGAAAGAAGCTGCAGCACCTGCGAGATCGCGTCAAGGCGCTTGGTGCCGATGCCGATCCGGCGAAGGTCATCACCGAAGTCGATCGCACCTGGGAGCAGATGGTCGAAATAGCCGGAAACCCGCTCCTCGGCGACTTCTTCTATCGCATGCAGGCGGATATGCGTCGGCTCTTCATCCTTGCACTCCGTTCTGACGCCAATGGTCAGGGCCTCACCTCGAAGATGGTTGAGGCTCCTGGCTTCGAGAACCTGCCGTCCATTGAGGCCGGCGAGGCAAGCTTCGAGAACTTTGTCGACATGTCCCAGCAATACATCATGAGCGTGGTACTCGGGCTGCCGGTCCTTTCGAAGGTTTCACTCGCCTTCAGATAGTCTCCGCGAGGAGTCGGCAGACTGACATTGCAACGTTCGGTCTTTGATGTTTCAATCATCTCGGTTCAATGACGAGCACGGGAGAACATCAATGGGTAGTAGCGAAGCATTCATCCGGACCCCCGACGGTGAGTTGTCGATCTTCGTGGCGGAGCCGTCAATCACCCCGACCGCTGCCATCCTTGTGCTCCACCAGGCGGGGGGCCTCGGCGATCAGGTGAAGTCTCGTGCGGAACAGTTCGCCGACGCGGGCTACCTCGCTGTCGCCCCGGACCTCTTCTACCGGAAGAAGGGTGAGCCGATCCCCTTCCCGAAGGCGCCAGGAGACTTCGCGGAGTTCGACAAATGGCTGAGCTCTGATGAACAACTCATCCCCGACATCCAGGCGGTGCTCGACTGGATCGGCGCACGCGGAATCCCGCTCTCCCGCATCGGGGTCATCGGCTATTCCTACGGGGGCCGTGCTGCCTATCTGGCGGCGGTGACCTGGCCACTCGGAGCGGCAGTCACCTACTACGGCAACGGCGTGCACGGTCGGAGCTTCCACGGCAACAGCGACCTCCTGCCGGTCAGTGACCGGGCTCGCTTGACGCCGTGGCTCGGTCTCTACGGCGAGGAGGACGGCCTCATTCCATCAGAGGAACTCGACGGATTCCAGACAGCACTCGCGAGTGCGAGCATCGACGGCGAGTTGGTCAGGTACGCCGAGGTCGGGCATGGTTTCGATGTCGCGGTCGGACCGGGCGGCCCGAACCCGAACTATGCGCCCGACGCAGCTTCCGACGCGGCGGAACGCGTCAACGCGTTCTTCGCGGCGCGACTTGGAGGCGAGTGACCATGGCCGACGACCGCGAAGAGCTAATCGCCCGAGCCCGTGAGCAGGCACGGATCGACGACCCGACGACCGGATTCTCCACGCCGGAGGAGTGGGAGGCGGGCTCGCTCGTCTTCCCGGATGACCGCTGGAGCAGTGTGCACCTCGCCCATCGCACTGAGGGCGAACGGCGTGACGTCTGGGAGTACGAGTACACGCGGGCCGAGGACGCGACCGTGGTGCCGGTCGGCGTCGTTTGGGACAAGACCAACGAGGATCTGCGTGCGCGCGTTTACTACAACAAGGCGCTCTTCGGCATCAAGGAGCCGCGTCGTCCGCTGATCGCCCCGGAGGCGCTGCCGCTGCCTGAAGAGATGCGGCGATACCACGAGGCGATCAGCACCGGGGATAAGGACAAGCTCGAAGCGGTCATCCATCCCGATGCCGAACTGCGCTCGCCCTTCGGCCCGATCGAGCGTGAGAGGTTCATCGCCGGGTTTTCCACTCCGGATGCGAACGGCAGCAAAGGAGTCCCGCTCCAGTTCTGCACGATCACCGGAGTCGACGGCGGCTTCGCCACTGAATTCATCAGCTGGCGCCGCCCGCCGCATGGCGGCATGAGCGTCTACCTGTTCCGCGACGGGAGACTCTTCAGCATGCGGATGTACGAGGGGCCTGTCTACCGTTAGACACATCGGCGCATCGCAGCTGGGACTCGCGATATCCGCAGCATGGTCCCGTTAACGACAGGAAGAAAGCGAACAGGGAGAGCAGCGCATGAGCGAGCAGCAGATCAAGATGGTGGTCCTGTCAACCGACGACCTCGACGCGTCGATCGCGTTCTACGAGTCGCTCGGCTTTCCGCTGAAGTTCCGCGATGGCAGTCACTTCGCTGCGCTCGACGGGGGAACGATCACACTGGCCCTCGCGACCGCCGTTGATCATCCGATCTACGGCCAGGTCGTCGTCGGAGTCAAGACCGACGACGTCGACGGCGCGGCGAAGGCGATCGAGGAGTCCGGCGGCGGCGTCGCACGCGGCCCCTATGACGACGCCCACGAGCGTCGCGCCGTCGTCTACGACAACCAGGGCAACGGACTGGTCTTCTACAAGTCGATCAAGCGCTGAGCCTTCCAATGACATTGCTTCGGCGTGTTCCAGACCCCGCCACCCGAGACGATCGCCGCGGTCACCACCGCCTTCGCCGACGGCTACCGGATCATCGACACCGCGGCTTCGTACAGCACGGAGCGCGAGGTCGGCGAGGGCATCCTGGCCCCAATACTTCCCGCCGCAGCCCGTGAGGCAGGCGAACTGCCTGCAGCAGGACCGGGTCCTGTTCGGCTCGGACAACGCGGTCGGGCTCCTCGGACTCCGAACATCCATTCATGGAAGAAGGAACACACGCCCATGGCCGCCAAGACCATCGACTACACCGACCTGCCGTCCCTTGAGGGCGGCGAGCTGCCGGTCTCCGACTGGCTCGAGATCACGCAGCAGCGCATCGACACCTTCGCCGAGGCCACCGGCGACTTCCAGTACATCCACGTCGACCCGGAGAAGGCGGCGTCGGGCCCCTTCGGCGGGACGATCGCGCACGGCTTCCTCACGCTCGCGCTGCTCGCGCCGCTGTGGTTCGACACCCTGGAGATCACCGGCGTCACCACGCGGGTGAACTACGGTCTCGACAAGGTGCGCTTCACCGCGCCGGTGAAGTCGGGCTCCCGGGTGCGCCTCCACGCCACCGTCAAGTCGGTCACCGAGGTCAAGGGCGGCTACCAGGTCGCCATCGACGCGACCTTCGAGATCGAGGGCCAGGAGCGGCCCGCCGTCATCATCGAGTTCATCGAGCGCGACTACGCCTGAGCCGGCGACGACGCGGAGGGAGCGGTCAGGGTGGTCCCCGAGGGCATCGGCAGCTGGATCCGTCGTCGGGCGGTGAAGTCGCGCGGGCAGGCGGCGGTCGTCTTCCGCGGCGAGACCACGACCTACGACGTGCTCGCGGACCGGATCGACCGGCTCGCGACGGCACTGCGCGGCCGCGGCATTGCGCAGGGCGACCGCGTCGCCTACCTCGGCGGCAACCATCCGGCCTTCATCGAGACGATGTTCGCCGTCGCCCGGCTCGGGGCGATCTTCGTGCCGCTCAACACGCGGCTCGCGCAGCCGGAGCTCGACTTCCAGCTCTCGGACTGCGGCGCGGCGCTGCTCATCGACGATCCCGAGGAGATCGAGGCGCTGATCGCGGCGACGACCCGGGCGGCGGAGCCGGAGACGTTCCCCCGGGCCACGCTCGGCGAGCCGTTCGTCATCATCTACACCTCCGGGACGACGGGCAATCCGAAGGGCGCGGTGCTCACGCACGGCAACCTAACCTGGAACGCGTTCAACACGATCGTCGACTACGACTTCGCCCACGACAGCCGGACGCTCATCATCTCGCCGCTGTTCCACGTCGCCGCCTTCGGCATGGGCTGCCTGCCGACTTTCCTCAAGGGCGCCACCGTGCTGCTCGAGGAGCGCTTCGTGCCGGGCGACGCCCTCGCGACGATCGAGCGGGAGCGGGCGACGATCGTCTCCGGCGTCCCGACCACGTACCAGCTCATGATGGAGGATCCCGCCTGGTCGACGGCGGACATCTCCAGCCTGCGGACCATGACCTGCGGCGGCTCGGCGGTGCCAGAGAAGGTCATCGCGGCTTACGCGGAGCGGGGCCTCGCCTTCTCTGGCGGCTACGGGATGACCGAGACCTCGCCGGGCATCGTCGCGATGCCGCCGTGGTACTCCGCGGGCCACATCGGCAGCTCCGGCCTCGCGCACTTCTTCACCGAGTTCCGCATCCGCGACACCGAGACGGGTGCGCTCGTCGGATCGGGCGAGCGCGGCGAGATCGAGGCCTTCGGCCCGAACGTCATGCTCGGGTACTGGGGACGGCCGGAGGCGACCGCCGAGTCGTTCACCGAGGACGGCTGGTTCCGCACGGGCGACGTCGGCGTCGCCGACGAGGACGGCTTCCTCACGATCGCGGATCGCGTGAAGGACATGATCATCTCCGGCGGCGAGAACATCTACTCCGCTGAGGTCGAGCAGGCCATCGCGGCGATCGCCGGCGTCACCGGGGTCGCCGTGATCGGCGTGCCGAACGAGCGCTGGGGCGAGGTGCCGCACGCCGTCGTCACGCTCGCACCGGAGGCCTCGCTCGACGCCGAGACGATGATCGCATTCCTCCGCGAGCGCCTCGCCGGCTACAAGATCCCGCGGACGCTCGAGGTCATCCACGAGCTGCCGCGCACCGCGAGCGGCAAGGTGCAGAAAGCGAAACTCCGCAGATCCCGCTGAGTGGGATTGAATCGAGGAATGTCCGGCGGAGCGAACGATCGACGCGGCGTCGCGGCGCGGCTCCTCGCGGTCCTCGACGCCTTCGATCAGGGCGGCGACGGGACGCTCAGCCTTGCTGAGATCGCGGGACGCGCATACCTGTCGACGTCCACCGCGCATCGGCTGCTCGTGCAGCTCGTCGAGTGGGGCGGGATCGAGCGCGTGCCGGGTGGCTACCGGCTCGGTCTCAAGCTATGGCGGCTCGGCACCCGCCAGCCAGGGGCCAGGACCCTGCGGCACGTCGCGCTCCCGTATCTCGAGGATCTCCTGCGGCTGACCCGGCAGAACGTGACGCTCGCCGTCCGAGACGGTCTCGCCGCGCTCTATCTCGAGCGACTCATGGCCCGCGATTCTGTGGTGGTGCTCGCTGACGTCGGCCGGCGGCTGCCGCTGCATGCGACCGGGGTCGGTCTCGTCCTGCTCGCGTGGGGCGGAGAATCACTGCTCCGCGAGATTCTCGCGACCGACCGGCAGCGCTACTTGCCGGGCACGGTCGTCGAGCCGACGGCGATCCGCCATCGGCTGACGGCGATCCGCCGCGCCGGTATCGCGACGACGCGGGAGGAGATGACGCCCGGCTCCGCGTCGATCGCTGCGCCGATCCGGGACAGCGCCGGCGTGGTCGTCGCCGCACTGTCCGTCATCGTGCCGAGCGCGATACCGGACAATCCGAGCTGGGAGCTCGCCGTCCGGCTCGCGGCGAACGGGATCTCGCGTTCGCTCGCCGGATGAGCGTTCCTACTGGGTAGGAACAAGGTCGTCGTTCGGTGGCGCTCTTCGGGAGGCTTGGGTCCGCGCACCGCGCGTGAATCCGATCATCGGCAAGGGAGCCAGCATGACCGCCACCCTCCAGAAGCAAGTCGCCATCATCGGTGCGGGCCCGGCGGGGCTGTTGCTCGCGACGCTGCTACACCGCGACGGGATCGAGTCGATCGTGATCGAATCTCGGACCCGCGAGGAGGTCGAGCAGACGATCCGGGCCGGCATCCTCGAGCAGGGCACCGTCGAAATACTCCGCGATCTCGGCGGGACCCGGGTCGATGCCGTCGGGCAACGGCATGACGGCATCGAGCTGCGCTGGGACGGTACCGGGCATCGAATCGACTTCGCCAAGCTCGTCGGCCGCGCGGTCTGGCTCTATCCGCAGCACGAGGTGCTCATCGACCTCATCGCCAAAGCAGTGGCCGACGGGATCGACCTCCGCTTCGGCGTCACCGCATTCGGCATCGACGGCGCCACAAGCGATGCTCCCGTCATTCACGCGACCGATGCAAACGACGAGCCCATCGAGATCCATGCCGAGCTCGTCGTCGGCGCGGACGGCTCCCGTTCGGTCGCCCGTGCGGCGGTGACCGGCTCGCAGACCGGCGGGTACTTCCGCGAGTATCCGTTCGCCTGGTTCGGGATCCTCACCGAGGCACCGCCCTCAGCGCCCGAGCTCATCTACTCGACCACCAAGCGCGGCTTCGCGCTCATCTCCCAGCGCTCTCCAGAAGTGCAGCGGATGTACCTACAGTGTGATCCGGAGCAAGATCCGGACGAATGGTCGGACGCGCAGATCTGGGACGAGCTCCAGGCTCGCACCGGCGGGGGGCTCCAGGAGGGACCGATCTTCAAGCGGGACGTACTCCGCTTCCGCTCCTTCGTCGCCCACCGCCTGCGCAACGGCCGCACGTTGCTCATCGGCGACGCCGCCCATACCGTCCCGCCGACCGGCGCGAAGGGCATGAACCTCGCCGTCGCCGACGTCCACGTCCTCGCCCCTGCCATCCGCGCATTCCTTCGAGACGGAAACACGGCCGGACTCGATAGCTATGAGTCCACGGTACTGAAGCGCATCTGGAAGGCCGAGCACTTCTCCTACTGGATGACGGTCATGCTCCACGCTGCCCCTGGTGCCACCGACTTCGACGAGCAGCGCCGCCTGGCCGAACTCGAAATGGTCGCCACCTCACGACACGGCGCCGCATACCTCGCCGAGGCATACACCGGGTGGCCGTTCGGCTGAGTCAGACTCGGCACTGATACTTTCCTCCGGCCAGCAGCGTTCCACGGTGCACGGGGATGAAGTCATCCAAAGAACTCCATACGAGAGACCTGGCAGAGGCCCCCGACCAATGCCCAGGCATCGGCCTGTGGGCGTGCGATCAGGCTGAATCTGCCAGCTACGGCTCTGAGAAGCTCACCGCAGAACGATCTCCACCGGGGAGCACCACACGCCTCTTGGCTCAATCCGCCATCGGCCGAGCGTCGATCCAATCATTGATCGGAAGGGCGTGCGGGAAGAGCTTGAGTGTGCGCGCGGCACCGCTAGTCGGATCTAGGTCCTGCAATTGCCAGTCGAGCCCAGGGTCCTGGTAGTAGGCAACGAACGAGCGGCCGGCGGGATCGATCACCTCGATGCGCGTCACCGCCGGGTAGGCGCCATGCGTCGGAACGGTCATCTCTAGGCCTTCCGTGCATCGTCGGGCAGCCAAGATCGCAGTTCGTCGAGCAGTGCCGGCGGGGCCAGGAGGACGCCGTTGCGTAGCTGCTCGAGTTCACGCCGGGATAGACGCCAATGGTTCTGGAGCTGACGGGGTCCGTCCGGGATTCGCTTCAGCAGCGACCGGAATGCCTGCCGGTCCTGGCCGATGCGGCGCTCGTCGAGTACGAACGCTTCGAGGGAACGAGTCCGGACGTCGAGGATGGCGACGGAGGCCCCCTCGAACTGACAGGACAGAATCTCGTTCCGTGCCCGCACCGGCCTGCCATCCGGTCGGGTGACGATCTCGTCGACCGACATCCGGAAGTGGTAGTGGCCGGAGATGACCAATCCTTCATCGGCGAGGACGCCGAGCACGGTGCGACTGAACTGGGCCCGGCCGGCATCGGCATAGGCCAGGTCAGTAGGCGCAGAGGATTCGGCCGTGCGGGCCAGTCGGATCGTCAATGCCTGGCTGTCGAGCGCGTCGTGCGCGAGCACGACCTCGACGGGACCGCCTTCGGAGAGCGCAGCAGCCTCGGCCGGGGTTGGCAGTTCTTCGGGCCACCAGGAGATCCCGGGGCGCAGCCGGGAGCGGTTGACCGATGCCGCGCCGGACAGCCATCCCAACGGTCTTCCCGCGGCTTGGGCACGTCCGCTGCGGGGCAGGATCCACACCCGGCCCAGCCGGCGGACCCCGTCCGCATCCGGCGGGTAATCCGCGATCTCTTGGTAGCTGTCATGATTCCCGGTCACGACCAGAAGCGTCTGACCGGTCAGCCGGAGGGCCGTGTTCAGGAGCGCGAGATCGTGGCCGTCTTGCTCGGAGCCGTTCCACAGGATGCCGAAGTCGCCGAGCTGGATCACGACGGATACAGCCCGCTCGGCCAAGGCGTGCAGGCCGGCTTGAAGGAACCGGGTGTCGGCGTGGGCATCGCCTAGCAGGCCCAGGCGGGGTGGGAGATCGGAGAGGACAGGGTCAGGCATCGCGTGTCTCTCGCAGACATGCCGGCCGTCTTGGGTCTAGCCCTTTGCTCCTCGGAGCGGCGGACCGCCTTCTGGTCGCGCGCCGATCGAGGCGCTCGGCGTTCCTGGATCGCCGACAGGTCCACGCCCTTCGCTCGGCGCCGGGGTGTCCGGTGGTGCTGGTCGCGGAACCACGTCGTGTGCGCAAGGCGCTCGTCCTAGTCGCTAACCGGACCGTGGCGGGCATCAGGTGTCCTCTCGTCGGATCGTGTCCGTTCGTCGGCAGTGCGCGTGCCTTCGCAAACTAAGCCGAGATCGGGTCGCGAGAGTGCCGGGCGACGGCCAACTTGGCTTAGAGCAGCCCGGCGCGCCGGGCGTACTCCTGCTGCCAGGGCTCGAGCTTCGGCCGTTTCCTGCCGCTGGCATACCGGTCCGCGCGGCCCTTGACGACGTTGGCGTTCGCGGCCCTCACGTCGCGCTCGAACCGGCCCAGCCGCCGCTCGTTTCGCGGCGCGTTCGGGTTGCGGCTGGGATGCCGGCCGCCGTGTTCGGCCACGAACGCGGCCCACTCGTCGACCTCGGCCCGGAACGCCTCGGCCCCGGGGTCGAGCGAGAAGCCCGGGATTGCCAGCACCCGCGTGACCTGTGCCGGGCTGCGCTTCCGGACGCCGGCGAGGGTCAGCTGGATGGCGAGGCGCTCACGCCGCAGCCACAACCCAGAGGCGGCCTCCTCCGAGTCGGCGGCGTCCTCCGACGGGAGCCGGCCGTTCATCGCCTGGAATGCCTCCGCCTTCGTGGCCTTGCGGTCCCACGCGGGAGTCCAGCCCGGATTGCGCTCTGATCGTGTCCTGCTCATGCCGAACACATGCGCGGGCTACCTCACCCGAGGTTCGCGAGCACGGTCCGCTCAGCAAAGTTGGCCGTCGTCCGGCACTCCGTCGGTCATCTGGCCGTTTACCGTCACTTGCCGTTCGACCGAACGGAGGCCTCTGATGTCCGATGCACCGGCGCCGACCCTGCGCATCCGCACGGAGTCCGGCACCGTCTACGAGATCGATGAGCCGGGCGGGTGGCTACGGCGAGCGCCCGGCCAATACCCGCCATCCGACGAATCGTTGAGCGAACCACTGCGCCGCGACGGCGCCTGGATCAAGCTGCTGCGAATGGGCGAGGTACGCCTCGGTGCCTCGACCTGGTTCAACCTCGAACCCCTCGATGACCCGGCCCAGGTACTGCTGACCACCCGGACGACGACGTACGTCGTCGCCATCGACCGCCTCCCCGGCGATGCCTAAGCGCCCCGGATTGTCCGATGCTCTGCGGCGGCGTATCGACCGCGGGGGGATCGCGACCGATGACGGCCAGCTAGCGAACGAAGGGCTCCCGCTCCTCGCGCAGCTTGAGAGTCACGTTGCCGATCAGATCCAGGGCCCGAGCCTTGACCTCGCGGGGGCGCACCGGCCGCCCGGTCCGCTCGGCCAGGACGAGGGCCTCCCAGAGGTTGGCCCAGGCATTCCCGTTGAGCAGTTCGGAGAAGCGGGACGCCCGCCAGCCGAGCGACGCCGCGAAGCTGCCGTGCTGCTGCGTTCGAAGGGCAACCCGCAGAGTCCGCATCACCTCGTCCTGCCACTTGGCCGCCTCGACGCGCTGCTCGTCCACCAGCTGATACGGCTTCCACGCCCCCGGTTCGAGCCCCCGCCCGAAGGCGGTCGGGTCCTCCAGGAACGACTTGGGCCCGACTCCGGGACGCGGCATGGGCCCGAATTTAGACCTCTTGCTATGTCTTTCGCGGAAAGCACGCCGAAATTTTGCGACGCGAAATCTGTCCGTCGCCCGGCAGCCCATAGGTCTATCCGGGAGATCTGCTCCTGTCCGGTCCACGAAGGGAATTGAGATGAAGACCGAGATCGACGAGTTCGTGCGCGGACTCGTCGCCGAAAGCGATCGAGTGTCGATCGGCGCGTCCCTGGCGCTCGTTAGTTCGGCACTGACCGGGTTCTGCACGTGGGCGCACACGGTCCGCGGTTTGCCGCTCAGCGCTCGGCTGTTGTTCAACCCGCGCACGATCGACCTATACCTCCGCGACGCGCAGCTCGAGAACGAGCTCGGGAAGCGCCTCGAGAAGGGCACCGTCGCGACCTACGGGTCGGTGCTGCGCGCGTTTGCGAAGGCGACCGGCGCCGACGACGGCAGCCAGATCCGGGCGCTCGGCGCCCGCGATGCCAAGGCGCCGTACACCCAAGAGGAGATCGACACGTTCCGCGTCTGGGCCCGAACCCGGCAAGGCAAAACGCGGATCGCCCAGGCGGAGGCGCTGATCGCACTCGGCTTCGGCGCCGGCCTGCACGGCGGCGAGATCCGCACCATCCGGACTCGTGACATCCGCCGCACGGGCGGTGTGGCGGTCACCATACCCGGCGGCGCCCGCCGCGCAAAGTCCAGCACCGTCAGCCTCCCCCGCACCGTCCCCGTACTCCGCGTCTGGTCTCCGGTGCTGCTGGCGGCGATCGCCGACCTCGACCCGGACGACTACGTGTTCAGCCGGCGACCCGAGCCTGGGGACGCGGATGCGATCACCCGGTTCGTCGATCGCAGCGGCGTCAAGCAGCCGAAGACGCCCGTGCTGAAGCTCAACGGGTATCGGATGCGCACAACGTGGGTGGTTGGCCGGCTCGCCGCCGGCGTCGACATCCGCGCCCTACTCGCCGCCGCCGGGCTGCAACGCCTCGAGAACCTGGCCGATTACCTCGCATTCGTCCCGGAACTCGACCCCAAGATCGCCGCCGCGCAACTGCGCAGACCGGCCCCACCCGACGCGGGGGTGCGCCGCATGTAAGCCAGCGCAACCAGCTCTATCCATTCCAGTGCCCATTCATCGTCCACCACCACCGACCAAAGGAGCCAGCCATGGTTCAGCACCGACGCGCCAAGCAGCGCACCACCTACACGAGCAGCAGGGAGATCGACCACATGTACACGACCATCACCGGCGCCGCCGGCCGCGACGACTGGGAGAGCGCGCGCCGCACGCCGTTCCCGAAGTCGCGGATCCGCAGCGCCGCCGAATTCGTCCGCGGCGAGCGCGGCGGCCAGCACCACCTCGGCCACCTGCACGCCCAGTTCCGGGCGACGGACCCGATCCTGCCGAAGACCGCCGGTCCGGTCCCGGAGATCAGCGCCGAGGCGATCCTCATCGTCCTGCTGATGCACATCCTCAACGGCGAGAAGACGACCTTCGAGCACCTCGCCGTCACCCTGGCCTACCGCCTGGACGCGACCGACTGCGAGATGATCGGCATCCCGTTCGCCCCGCACTACACCGTCGAGCAGTGGCACAAGCGGGCGCAGACCGCGATGCAGAACCTGCTCGCGCCGCTCGACCCCTACCCGATGCCGCCGAGCTCGTTCGGCCGCGACGTCCCGCGCCCCACGCGCAGCCGCCGCATGTCCCCCGAGCAGCGCACGCTGCTCCAGCAGTACCACGCGCACCTCGGCGAGGACGTCCTGGGGCTGCGCGAGGCGCGCCTGCAGGACTTCACGTTCGCGCTCAACGCGAACCTCATGATCCGGGCCCGCGACGCCGGCCTCATCGACACCGGCGACATGGCGATCGACGCGACGTCGACGCCGGCGCAGGGCGGGATCACGAACCTCGACGACCTGTCGGTCCCGGCCGCCTCGACGATGCCGGAGCTTCTGAACTGGGACAAGCACCTCGCCAAGGCGTTCGAGATCGACCTCGTCGTCCTCACCCACGGGCAGCGCGCCGGGATCGACTTCATCCTCCACTCGATCCTGCACCGCCCCGGCGAGACGAACCGGGTCCCGGCCCAGGCGTTCTCCCGCATCGAGCGCCTCGGGCTCGCCCACGGGATCGTGTCCGCCGACCGTCTCTACAACTACATGAAGACGGTCAACTTCCACGAGGTCCTCGTCCGCTTCGGCTACGACGCAGTCTTCGACTACAAGGAGATCGACACCGGCCTCATCCAGGACACCTACACCGTCGGCGGCAACACCTACATCCTCGTCGACGGCACGTGGTACATCGAGGCGATGCCCGAGGACCTCATCACCTGCACGCGCCGCGCCCTGCTGCCCCGCGGGCACCTCAGCTACGTCGACCCTGGCACGCTCGCGAAGAACATCGAGGCCAGGCGCGCGTACCAGCTCACGCCGCACGGCACGACGCCGGCCGGCACGCCGCGGTACAAGCTGCCGAAGACGGACGGCTACCTCGCCTTCGACAAGTACACCGGCGAGATCGTCGATGCGCCGGACGCCGAGACCGTCGCGATCCCCCGCGAGGTCGGGCTCAAGTGGACGCAGCGCCACCCCTACCGGTCGCCGGAGTGGATCGCCGCATACGGGCTGCGCAGCACGGTCGAGCGCGCGAACGCCGTCCTCAAGCACGGCAACTACGAGTCGATCCGCAACGAGCACCGCCGCCTCGGCCGCGGCACGGCCCGTCACGCCATCCTGATCGGCCTCTACGTGCTGTCCGCGAACGTGCGCCTCTTCGAGGCGTACATGCGAGAGCTCGAGGAGCCGCACCAGACCCGCCGACGCACCCGTCGCAAGCCCGCCGACTGGGACCTGGAGGTCGGCTTCCGCCCGATCGTCAGCCAGCCCGGCGAGATCGGCGACGAGCTCGACGAGGCGGCCTAGTCACCCCGCCGGCAACCGACGCGACTCCTTCGAAGAATGGGGCGACGGCCTTTTGGCCGCCGCCCCATTCTGTGTGGCTCAGTCATCAGTCGGGCCGGCCGCCGCGGCAGCGGTCAGCGCGGCGGCAGCGTCCGACAGGCCGGGAGCGTATCCGCGCCCGTGGATATGCGTCCTACGCGGCGTCGAGCCGATACAGATTGTTGTGCTGCCGGTAGAGCGCGACCCGGTAGCCATCGTCGGCCTTCAAAGCAGGATCGGCGTCGAGGAGATAGACGAGGCCCGCACCGTTGCGCAACCCGCCGCGCTCGACGACGACGTGCACCGGCAGGCGCGCACGGAGCTGGTTGAGCTGCCAGGTGGTGCGCAGCTTGCGCGGTGTCGGCGCCGCGGGCTTCAGCTGCTCGCGCCAATGGTTGAGCGCGGCGACGCTGACCGGCGCGCCCTCCTTCCCGGAAAAGAGGCACTCTCCCGAGTCCTGGCTGGCCTGATGCAGCATGCGGAACGCTGGGCGCCAGCGTTCGTCGACCGGCACGAGCCGTGGGTTGCTGCCGTCGATGCGGATCCACGGGACGTCGCCGACATAGAACACGTCATTGGGCCGTGCCGCCCGCATCTCGTTCCCGGTCAGCCCGGCGCCGAGGCAGAGCGTGATGAGGGCCGTGGCGCGCAGCCGGTCGAGTTCCGTGCGCCGCAGCCGCATCCACTTCGCGAACCGGTCCTCATCCGCCGGCGTGCACGGCTCGACATCGTGCCCGGAGCTGACGGCTCGAAGATCCCCCGGGCTTAGGGCCACACCGAGCGCCGAAGCGATCCGTTGCACATGCCCGCGGTACAGGTAGCGGAGCTCGAGACTCACGGTCGCCTGCTCGAGCCCGGACATCCACCGATTCACCATCACCGGGGACAGCAGCGCCGGATAGCGCAACGGGACGCCATGCTCGATATGCGCCCAGACCACGAGCGACAGCATGGCGCTGCGCACGTTGCGAGCCGTCGTCCAGTCCCTCGGAGCGACCGCGATCACCGCCGTCGTCACGAAATCGCGAACGCGGAGCCAGATGTGGTCCTCAACCCGCTCCGGCGACTCCATGAGACCATCGCGAACCGCCGTACTGACGAGCCGCGGCTGGGCGAGGACGGCTTGCTGCACACGATCGATCTCCTGGGCGACGCCAGGGTCGAGCATGAGCGGCGTGCCGAACTTCGCTGTCGAAAGCGGCGGCTGAACGGGATGGGCATCGGTCATGCCTCACATACGCGCTGCAGCACGCGAGCGACCGCTGGAGGTACTCGCCGCAACGCTTCACCGAGAAGCGCCGCGGCTCTCATCCTTCCGCCAATCGATCAGATCCGAGACAACGGAATAGAAGTGACGCGCCGACGCGGCGGTCTCGGACTGCGGACACAGGCCAACAGCCGCGCGGCAAGACCACGCCGGGGTCCACCGCCGGCTCGTATTGTGAATTTGCAAGCTAGTTGGCCGGTAGCGGCTTCCTGAGATAGGGCTTTGTCCAGGATTCTGCGGCTGTGCGCGTCGGTTCGGTCTGCACCGGGCTGAGACATACGCAGCTCCGGGGATGCCGAACCGATCATGGCTATTGCCGCGCATGTGGAGCATGTGTGGTTCGGACGAGCGTTGCGCACCTATTCCATATGTGAAACGATTGAGGCATGAGCGAGAGCATTGCGGATCTGGTCACTCGGGCGCGTGAGCGCGCCGGGCTGAGCATGAACGCACTCGCTTCCGCATCCGGGGTTGCAGTCGCGACGATCTCGCGATTGGAGTCCGGGGAGTTCGATCCTCGCTGGTCTACGGTCGACGCCTTGATGCGCACGCTGGGGACCACGATCGACCACGAACGGGATCGCAGCCGGTTCGAGCAGGAGGCCGCGCACCGTAACCGGCTCGGCAACGTGCTGCCGGCGGCCCGCCTGGCTGCGCCGTCCTTTGACAACGTGGAGTTGTGGACCTTGTTGGAGGGCACTACGGTCGGCGGGAAGCCGATCCAAGAACAGCGTGCCGCGCGCGCGACGCTCGCTCGCTACGACGAAGCCGTCGGCGAAGCTCGCCGCGAGACCGGGGACGAGTCGACCGCGGCTCGGGATGCGCAGATTCAATTCGACGGTGGAAGATCGCTCGCGGAATCCGTCGCATTTCTCGCGGGCAAGCTGGCGGTGTTCACCGGCAAGCATCTGTCGCTGCCGAGCAGCGTGGAACTCCAGCGCCCCTCGGAAGCTCTCCGGTTTGCGACGATCTGAGCCGTGGCGAAGGATCCGAGAAACAAGACCGGCGGCGGCCGCGGTTCGAACCAGTACGGGCCGAAAGGCTTCGCGAAGCAACGCGACAGCAACAGCCGCCCATCCCGGGAGAACCTGCTGCAGTCCCGCGCGGAACGTCGCACCCCGCGAGAAGGGTCAGCATTGGACTTCGCTTACAACCTGGCCGACATCGACACGTCAAGGTTCATTGCCACGAGTGCCGAGCGTGCTGCCGCTCGCTTCCGTGCACGGAAGACGGACCTGATCTGGAACGACGTGCGCCTCGAGGGCATGGTCTTCACGCTGCCCGAGGTCCAGACACTCATTGACGGCGTGACGATCGACGCCAAGGACCCCGCAGAGGTCGAGGTGGTACTGAATCTCTCCGAGGCGGCCAACTTGATGCTCGACGCGGCACGAACGGGTGTCTTCTCGCTGGAAAAGACAGAGAGCGACAGCCTGCACTCATTCATCGGCAAGGCCGAAGCCATCGAATCCGGACATTTCCGGGGTGAAGGGTCTGCGACCGGCGGTGGGCAAGTGAACGCCATGGGCGATCGCTTCATGGCCCCAGACCCAGGACCCGGTGGTAGCAACCTCATCGAGATCCATCGAGTCGGCCTCAGCGAGATCGATCAGATCGAACATCCGGTCTTGCGCGCGGTGGTCTACAGCGCCTTCGCGATCCGGAACCAGTTCTACTTCGACGCCAACAAGCGCACGAGCCGGTACATGATGAACGGCCACCTGATCGCGAACGCCTACGACGGCATCGTGATCCCAGAGCGCCGCCGGCTGGAGTACAACCGCGCCTTGCACGCGCTGTTCATCGAAGGTGACGCGCAGCCGTACATCGAGTTCACGCTTTCCTGTTACGACGACGCCCCCACCGAGTGAGCAACAGCGGTTCGAGATCTCAACTACGTTGCGAATATCTCAACTAGGTTGCCGCTTCACACGTATAAGGCGAAGCAGGGATCGCGTCCGTCGCGGCCGCTCTGATCGAACCGGGACGCCGCGCATCTGTATCGCGCAAAGCGCATTAACCGATTCGAATGGCGCAGGATATGAGGGTAGCCGCGCCAACGCTCGCGCCGCTGCTGCGCTCCGTCGGCCAGCAAAGGTTGGACTCCTCGACGAGCGAGGATGGACGATCAAGCCAGAGCAGGATGTCGTCGCGCACGACGAGCCAAGCGTCCACGGCGACCGCGGCGTCCGCGGCGTCCGCGGCGTCCGCGGCGTCCGCGGCGTCCATGACGCAGAATGTCACCATGAGCGACCAAGCCGTCTACCAGCCCGGTGTCTGCAACATCGGGCCCGCCGAGATCCGTCAGCGCCGGCTCTCCGGCTACATCGGCCTGGCGGTCGCAGTGATCTTCCTCGTCGTCGCGTTCGCACTGGGCTGGGCCGCCCCATGGCGCCTGTTCGTCTTCCTTCCGGCGACCCTCTCCGCCACCGGATTCCTGCAGGGGGCATTCCACTTCTGCGTGCGGTTCGGCACCCAGGGCCTGTTCAACTTCGGCGAGCTCGGCAAGCAGGAGGCGGTGTACGAAGCCGAGTACCGTCGCAAGGACCAGCGCAAGGCCGTGCAGATCGTGGTGCTATCGGTGGTCATCGGCGCCGCCGTCGCGATCATCGCCTTCCTGATCCCGCTCGCCTAGCATCTCGACCGGGACGCGGCACAGCTAGGACCGGATCGGGTCCATCCGGATCGGTCGGGTTTCCGGACCAGTGATCTCGGCATCGTCTTCGCGGGGGCACATGGAAGTGCGCCATCTCGGGTAACTGCAAAGACCGGATCTCGCCGCGGCATCCGAACGCCCCGTAGTTACGGGCATCTCAGATTGCTGACGGCGCCGGGCCGGACGGAAGCGCCGCTCGCTGCAACGAGGGGCGAGCCCGGTCCAGCCTTTTCGTATCCATAGCAGAGAAGGCCGAGATCGAACGGTGTCAGTCGCGCAATCGGTTGCGCGCGACGAGATCGGGTCGTTGCGAAAGAAGCGTTTCAAGACGACTGTCCGGCCAGAGCTCGATGAACGGAAGCTTGCCTTCGGCATTGTGCTTCTCGGCGATTGCCACGGCATCCGCAGTAAAGCGACCGCTCGTAGCAACTATCAGGGCGCGAACTGCGGGCGGTTCCCAGAGGGCGAGCGCGCCTAGCGTTTCGACGAGGTCTTTCGGTGCGACGGACTTCGATTGCCAATGCTTGGCCTGAATCACGACGCGCTCCGTACGTGTCGTACCACCGTCGTCGCGAATGACGCGCTCCGCAGATAGATCGCGACCCCGATCGGGCGCACGAGTCTTCATCAGCCACTCGACGTTCTGATAGTTCGGGAAGCCTCGCAGGAGATCGAACAGAAGCCGCTCGAAATCGTCGTCATTCAACTGGCCCCAGAGCAGCCCGACAGTAACGCCGCCTGCCGGTCGGGCAGACGCCGCGCTTCCCAAGTCAATGTCCGGGACCGGAAGTGGATCCGCTTCGGAAAGGCCGGCCGCCTCTACGTCGGCACGGACCGAAGGCCAGTCAGCCTGGGCGATGTCATACCAGTCACGGCCCTGCCCAAAGGCCATATGTCGGTGAAGGTGTCCCCATGCACCGCGCCGCTCGATGGTGTCGCCGAGGAGTTGCTCAATTTCGCTGATCGCCTCCGCAACGGAGACGCAAAGGGGGTCATCCAGGCGGTCGTTTGAATCTCTCGGCACATCCTGGACGATCTGCGGCAACCAATCGTTGATCGCCGAGGTCAGCGCCTCGAGCCGATCCCGGATAGCACGACGCCGCGCTTGCCCTAGGCGGAAGCGGTATTCGCCGAGTTGCCGACCGGGTTCCTCCAGTTCATTCATGAGATCGAACGGCGGCTCGCCGATGTCGATGTAGTCGATGAACGCACGGCCGGCGGCATCAATGTCGGGGAGCTCCGCGGTGACGCTCCATCCATCGATCTTCGGAAGTCCGGAACGCAGCGAGTCCCACGTGCGCGCGAGGTCTTCATATTCGCGACTCGATCCGCCGCTAGGCGACTTGGGGATCATGGGCTCCGCTCGTGCCCAGACGTCGTCCAGTCGTGCAAGGTTCGCTGCGGTGCGGTCCATCGCCGACAGCAACTCTTCGAGATCCACGGGATCAAGCGTTCCACTATCGGGGACGATCCGGCCTGCGCTACTTCGGCCGCGATTGATCGGACGAGCCCGAGCCGGACGTTTCGGCTCGCGTTCGGACGTTCCGGTATTTCGCGACGATGGCCAACTTGCTCTCGATGAAGACGGCTTCATCCTCCGGAAGTAGTCCAACTTCGAGAAATAGTTCCCGTAACGCGTTAGCGAGCCGCGGCGCGGGATCTTGCAGGTAGTTGCAGATTTCAACCCCGATGAGCGACGTGACGAGCTCAATGGCGGCCCGACGCGCGGTGAATGGGGCCTCTATCGGATCCGGCGCATCTTGGATGGCGGTGAGCAATGCTCTTGCCCCCTCATGATCAGAATCAGAACCACTGTGTGAGAACTCGCCGAGTGCGAAATTAAGCGGGCCGAGTCTGCTCCAGCCCGCGGCATTCAACCAGTCTCGAGGCGTCGATCGGACTTCGAGCTTGGCCGCCTTTCCCGGCTTCTGCCGCCACACTCGGGCTCGGGCGGCTTGCTCGAGGGCTGGGCGGAGAGCGGCCATGGCCCGATCGTCGTCTTCAAGCCATAGCCACCAACTTGACCGGAGTGATGAGGCCATGAGACTCGCGGCATCACGAGGCGGGCCTTCTGCGAGCCACAGCGCGAGAAGTGCCGCGGCTTCGGTCACGACCACCCAAGTCGTGCCGCGATGCGCAAGGCCATCAGGGTCGTAGCGGTCAAGAAGATAGAGCTTCTCGCGATCAAGTGCCCGTTGAGCTGTAACGGCGCTTCGCAACCGGTGCCAGCCGAACGCTGCGGTGATGAGTTCGTCGTCTCGATACGGGCGTCCAGCGGGGCGCCGACCATTCATCGCCTCTTCGAAGGCTTCAGACGCCTCGGCGAGTTGAGCAATTACGGCCTTGGAAAGTCCTTCTTCAGGCAGTAGCGGTGCCATATAGCTCATCGGCGGGGCTACTAGATCAGTGGGCTGAGGAAGCTGGTTTCGCCCCGTCACCTCGGGTTCCTCGCGCTCATCGCGAATGGAGAACTCATCCGAAGGGAAGCGAAGGGCGTCGGTGGCGCGCTTTAAGCCAAGATCATGAGACGCCACGCGCAACTCATTCCGAAGGTGGAAAACACTGAGTCGAAGCGCATCGAGAACCAGAAGCGTCGCCGAATCGGCGTCGCCCATCATGTCGGTGTCCAGACATGAGGCATCCCAGATGGAGGCACCCGCGAGCGCTCTCCCATGTAAGAGTTCACTCAAGGCCATCCACAAGGCGGCCGGGCAGAGTTCCCGGCCACTTCGTAAGCGAACGTGTTGATGCTCCCGCTCGGCATCCGCCGCAAGGGCATACTGGCCGGCCCAATCAAAGACCAGGCTGACGCTCGCTCGACGCCTGTTCGAAGGGGCGACAGGCAAAGACCACGTCCTAGCGATGAATTCGGAATCAGCCTCTCCTTCAATTCGAACTGCACCAGTGAAAGCTGCGCGGGCCGCCGTCCAGACTTCGATCTGATTTCGGGCGAGCACCGCCGCTCCCGCAATCTGCCCACAAAGCAGGAGACGAGCCGTCGCGACGACACTGTCGACGCCCCATCCCAGTTGCTCGATCCGCGAGCCGCCCCTAAAGCTAGGAGGCCGAGTCGGATTTGCTCCCATCTCTCGAAGTGCCCGGTCGAGCTGCGCGATCGGCGTGATCGCCGACATGATCTCGCCCCGAAACCAGTCGGGCAGGGTATCGATGCGCAGCATTCGGGCATTGTGGCGCGCGATCAAAGCTTCGGCGACAGGTTGGGATCCTTTCGCCGACGCCAGTTCATAGCTCTCGATGGTCGGGGGAACGGCCCGGCCCCTTGCATCGGCTTTCGCCGCGGCAGCGCGGCGCGCCGTTCCGGAGCGGGCCCGGATGCTTTCGAGTCGCCGAGACCGCGATCGCCGGCTGCCTTTCCCCACGTTCAAAACGTATCCAGTTGGGGTGCAGAGGTCACGAGGTGGTATGCCAGGGATCGGTGCCCGATTCGGTGCGGGCCCGCGAGGCGATTGTCGCTACCCTGCGGGATACCGCTGGTTGGCCTAGTCGCTGAGGCCGAACCAGGCCCAGACCTCATCCAATCGCGCAAGGCTCGCCGCGGTGTGGTCCATCAACGACAGCAACTCGTCGAGATCCACGAGACCAGCGTTCCGCCACCGGCGGCCGTTCGGTCTGAACTACTCCAACCGACGCGGTCGCAGGCGCGGTGCGGACGACACCGAGGCCGACGGACCACTCGCGACTGACTCCGGAACCACCTATCGGTAACGGCCGACTGCTATGAGTGACCGGTCCGCGAGATCGCCTGCAAGCTTCGCGATCGATCGGCGCGCGTCAAGGGGATGCAGATGCCGCGCCAATGCAGCATCGAGTTGCGGGACGCGATGGAGGTGGGCCGGTGAGCGGATGCCGAGTTCGGTCTCGGCGACATACTCGAGACAGGCGAGTAGGCCGGGGGCGATTGTGGCTCGCACTGTGATGCCAAGGATTCTGGGATTCCCCGCGGCATGCAGCGCTGTGATGAGGTGGCGAACGGCGAGCCGCGGTTCAACGGACGCATCAGGCGTGGAATCGGCGACAAGTAGGGCGCTTGTGTCGCCCGCGATCTCGGCGATTCGGTAAAGCGACTCCCTCACACGGCTTCGGTGGTCAGACCAGGCCAAGAAGACAAGAACCCCGACACCCAGCGCGGCATCGCGAAGCAGCCCCAGGTCCCACAGGTTTGTGCTGGAGCCGATGAACGCAAAGTCAAGGACGAGGGCGCTCATGCAGAGCCAGTACGCAAAGGTACGTAGCCGAATCGAGGACTCGACCAACGGACTCACCTGCTCGGCGCTCAGAACTGCTGGCGTCAATTCGAGCGCCGTACGAGCGAGGAGCAACGAGCCAACCAGGGCGGCGATCGCACTGCCTAACGCGCGTCCGAACGATTCAGCGTCCATATGGGTGAAGCCGACGATCCAGGCGAAGAAGACGCCGAGGCCCGCCAGCACGCCGGCGAGCACGGACATCGCCGTCGACAGCGTCGTAAGAACCCACGGCAGCACTCGCCTGACAAAGAGGTAGGCGCGATCACCAAGAAGCAGGAAGCCGATCGCCAAGCCAATCGCAGCGAGCACGATGGCGAAGGCCTGAGCGAAGGCCGGTCCGGGCTGCTGTCCGAATGTGCTCAACCAAAACAGGGCGGCCGCAGCGAGCAGGCAGGCGATCGCTGAAACGAGCAGGAGCCCCTTGCCTCGCCGTGAACCTGTGAACTTCGGCCGCAACTCGAGATCGATCGCGTTCACCACCTCTATGAGGTCGGCGACCCGCAACTCCGGCGCCGGGCGGCTCACCCGACGACGGGGACGGATCGTGAAACGAAGCACCGTCGCAGTGTAAAGGGGACCCCGGACGCGGCCCGGTCGTGCGAAGCGGTGGGAGCCAATGACAGTGTGTGCCGGGTCGCTCCAGGAAGATGTTGCCGCGAACCGAGGTTTGACGGCGACGGTCCCGTCAGGCACCGCTGACTCGTGAAGCGCCTGGCGGACGATGGATCCGCCACGCCGCCGTGTCGTCGGGATGTCGGTGTCGGGTCCTACTGTGAAGACGGCCTATCCGTCTGCATTCGGGGAACTCATTGGCATCGACGCGCGCAACTCAGAATGAACCGGGGCGCTATCTCTACGAGCGGCTCTCCGAGAAGCGCTTCCAGGAGCTCTGCAACGCGTTGCTTGTCAGCGAATACGGCAGTGGACAAGTCCAGTGCTTCCCGGTGGGTCAGAGCGACGGTGGTCGTGATGCGGTTCGCAAGCAGAACGGGCGCGTCATCGTCTACCAGGTCAAATGGGCCAAGAAGGCCATCTCTAGTCCGGTGGCTTGGCTCGATGGTGCGATCAAAGGCGAGTCCGACAAGATTCGCCGGCTGGTCGCCAACGGGGCGAGCGAATACATCCTCCTGACGTCACTGCCTGGCACCGCTGTGCCGGGCAGAGGAACGATGGATCAGCTCGACGCAGTGCTTAAGCAGTATTCCGATGACTTCGGCATTCCGATGCATTGCTGGTGGCGTGCAGACATCGACGCGCGGGTTGACAATGCCCCACGCGAACTCAAATGGACCTACTCCGACATGCTCGCTGGAAACGAGCTCATCCGCTATCTCATAGAGGCCGACCGCGCCGAGACGCACCTCGGCGAACTGCAGGATCTCCTGCTGAAGGTGGTCGCAGCCCAGGAACTGGAGGACGCCCGAGTCAAGTTCAAGCGCGTGGACTTGGACGTCTACAACCTCGCAGACCTATTCGTGGATGTCGAAGCGGAGCGTCTCACCGGCCCGTCAGTGGACCTGAGCGACGTTCGCGCTACCCCCGAGGCCGCCAAGACCAGGCTCGGCGGTGCAGCGCACTACTTGCTGAATACTGCTCGCCCCTTCACCCTCGTCATCGGCGAACCTGGGCAAGGAAAATCGACGCTCGGCCAGTACGTATGCCAAGTCCATCGGCACGCACTGCTACCAGGCGGCGACACCCGGTTGTTGTCAGCGGCGCCCCCGAATGTGCGGGTTCCACTTCGGATCGATCTGCGTGATTACGCGGCTTGGCTGGGGGCGAACGAGTCGATCGACGGCATCACTACTGCGTCGAATGGAAATCTGAATACTGAACGCTCTCTCGAGCAATTCCTGGTGCCGTTCACTAAAGATCGGAGTGGGGGGCTTCCGATCGACATTCAGACGACCCACGAGATACTGCAGCGCTTCCCCGTCTTGATCGTGCTGGACGGTCTCGACGAAGTCGCGCGCCCTGATGTTCGTCAACGAGTCGTCGCAGAGATCGACTCATTCTCGAATCGCCTTCGCGCGGGTTCGACGTCGGCACAGGTGATCGTCACGACTCGACCGAATTCGTCCGGCCTGGCCGAGCCAAGTCGAGACCTGTTCGAGTCGATCGCTCTCGCACCGCTCACGAGCAGCCTGCGCACGACGTATCTACGCAAATGGGCGGATGCGAATCATGTGCAAGGGACCGCACGGCGAGCTCTTGAACGGACCTTCCGCGAACGCTCCGCTGAACCGCATATCGCGCTATTGGCCGACAACCCGATGCAGCTCACGATCCTCCTGTATCTGATCCATAAGCGGGGAGATTCTGTCCCGACCGGTCGGACCTCGCTCTACACCTCGTACATGGAAACCCTCCTGGATCGCGAAGGAGAGAAGACCAAAGCCGTCGTCGACCATCGACCCGAACTCGAAGAGGTCACGGCCTACCTTGGCTGGCACCTCCAATCCCTGGCTGAGTCGAAGGGCGGCAACGGAACTCTGTCGATCCGGGAATTGAAGAAGGCGATCCTGGACTATCTGTTCGACGTCGAAAAGGAGACATCGCTCGTCGATGCACTGTTCACAACGGTGACCGACCGTGTCTGGGCTCTGACAAGCAAGATCCAGGGCACGTTCGAATTCGACGTGCAACCCGTTCGCGAATATTTCGCAGCCAAGTTTCTTCACGACTTCGCTGGCGCTGACAATGCTGACTTCGATGCCTCGGATGTTCTGCGCGAGCTGGTCCGTCGCGCGTACTGGCTCAACACGACGCGGTTCTTTGTCGGGTTTGCCACCCCGAATGAACTCGCCGGTTTCGTCGGCGGTCTCGCCGAAGAATTCGCGCAGAGCGACCGACCCCGCCAGGTCCGTTCGGCCGCGTGGACCCTCCTGGCGGACGGCGTCTTCGCCGGTCGCACGCGCGCCCAACGGCAAGTCGTCCAGCTACTCGCCGATGACCTCAGCCTGATCCTGCTGCTAGGACCGGCTGCAGAACAAGAGCTGGCGAGACCCGTACGAGCGCACGGACTCGAGCAGCTCGTCGAGACCCTGCGCGCCGGAATTGAATCAGACCCGAACGGCCCGCTCAGCTCGGCCCGGTTCAGCATGCTCCAGAAACTCGATTCCGACCGCGCAACCGCCGGATGGTGGCACGAGCACATGCTCAGGGCAATCGGAACTCCGACGGAACAGGCCTGGCTGCGCCTGGCCGAACTTTCGGGCGCTGGGAGCCAGCTATCCGAGGACGAGGTCGCCCGCCTCGACCTTAGCCCCGCGGCGCTCCCTTCCATCCTGAACGCGGGGGTCATCCCGAAACCGGGATCCGAGCTTGAGAAGACACTGCTTCGCGCCACACTCAACGGGCAGCTCTCCGACGCGAATCCCGAACTCTCTAGCGGCTATCCAGGCGACCTTCTCCGCTTGGTTGCGCCCGCAGTTCTCTTCGGGAAGGCGAATCTCGGTGCCCCATATGCGATCCGCACCGGGCACGAATCGCGAACCGTGACAGACTCTCGCCGCACTTCAGCGATCGGCCGTCTTAGGAAACGCAACGAACGGTTCACCGACGTGCAGTCGGCGCTTCGATTCAACCGAGGCGAAAAAGGATCGACATTTCCATGGGCCAACACCGCAAAGGCACTTTCGGCAATCTTCGGCCCATGCTGGCTCGCCGCCGACATCGCCGTAGCGGGCGCAGCGATCGATCGATCGCTCCGGACCGGCGGATCGCAGAAAAGCGGGGCGGAAGCATTCGGGCCCACGGCCGACTACGGCGCCCTACTACTCCAGCTGCGGTCCAACTCCAATAACACCGACTGGTGGGCACGGAACCACTCCCAACATGGCGACGCGCTCTCCCGCGGCATATGGGTACTCGGCCTGCTCTGCGTCGCCGACGAATCGGTCGTTCGAGCGTTCAGCTCGCAGGCCGATTCGGCACTGACCGAGCTAAGCGACGAAGCACGCCGAGCGATCCTCGCCAGTTCCAGCCGCATCGGCGCCTCCGGATTGGGACGCCGGATCGCCACGCGTGCACCCCAAGCCGGAGAGTCACTGCTGATGTCGACGCTGCTCAGCCACCACAGCATCCGGTTGAGCACTGACGATCACCTCGAGGCCATTCCCATTAAGCGACTAGCCGAGATGGCGCAATTCGACCTCTTCGCCTGGCCAGCGCTCCGGGCGATAACCGCGCGGCTTGCCGCCCGGCACGACACCGAAGCACTCGCTGGTCTGCGCGCCTTCGGCCATCGCGCACAAGTAGACGTCCCCGCGACATTCAATGATTTGTCGGAGACGGCCGAGGCCGTCCTCCGGGATCCGACCAGTTACCCGGCCAACTTGGTCCTTGCCATCGAGCTCGCCCTAAGCCGCAGTGCAAGTGATGCATCGTTGGCCGCAGCAGCAGGAGCCGGGCACTGGTTCGGACCTGCCTCGTAAGCACCGCCAACGGCAGCTTGTGGCGCCAGCAGCTTCAACCGAACCCTTCACGCGAAGGCTGTGAATGTTCCCTCTCATCGGGGATTTTTCGATCGTGTGGAACGAACGCACTTTGCGTGTGGAAGCCCGAGGACCATAGGCCTCGAGCTGCCGCACATTCGCCTTTGTTTTCAAGACTTTCGGAGAAGCAGGGAAACCCTCACCGAACCGAAGAGGGCCGGAACCCGTTGGGTTCCGGCCCTCACACTTTTGTCGGCCTTCAGCCGATCCAGCGTTTGCTCACCGATCAGCCAGGACCGGGTGGCGCCGTGCTCATTCGCTCCCATGCCGGATGAGGTCGTGCAGCGCGTCGACGAGCCACGTCTCGTAGGTCTCCCGGGTCCAGCCGGATGTCTCGACGAGCTGCAGGTAGGCGTCCGGCCCCGTGACCACCCCGAGGACGGCCGCCGCCCATTCCTGGCGCTCCGGACGCACGAGGCCCCGCTGCACGAAGAATCCGGCGCCGAGCACCATGTCTCGCTGCCGGCGCTCCTCGAGGTCCAGGTAGGCGGCCCGTGCCCCCTCGTCGGCATCGGCGGCGAGCGCGAGGACGTGCAGGAGCGGCGCGGCGCGCTCGTTCGCACTCGCGAGGAAGCCCGCATACTTCGCGAGCGCGACATCCGTATCCGGCTCCCGGATGATCTCGAGCATCGCGGGCCGCTCGCTGAGGGAGTGCCGTCCCTCATCGCCGGCGAAGGTCCGCTCGAATGCGGCGATGAGCAGCCCGTGCTTCGGGCCGTGCAGGTGCGCGGTCGGCACGGACACGCCCGCCTCCGCCGCGATCGCCTTCATCGAGGTCGCGACATAGCCGTCGCGTACGAAGAGCCGGGCCGCCGCCTCGACGATGCGAGTCCTCGTGGCGGCGGCCTCGGCCTCGCGAAGGGGTGAGCGGTAGGTGCGCGTGCTCACGCGGTGGCGGTCCCCTTCCGCGGCGCGGTCAGGTAGCTCACGCCGACGAGCGCCTGCACGACCGTCGAGATGCAGTAGAGGATCGTCGTCAGCTCGAGCGACGTACCCGTCTGCACGATGATCCCGAAGACGAGGCCGACGATCGTCGCGACGAGGAGGCTCCAGCGCGCCAGGCCGCGAGCGACGCCGGCGCGCACGATGACGATCGAGGCGACGAGCGCGGCGACGTACTGCAGCACGGCGAGGACGATGGAGGCGACGTTCGCGGCGGCGAAGTCCGAGGCCGCGTCGGTGAAGTAGTTGGCGAGCAGGTAGAGGGCCTGGCCGGCGAGGAAGAGCACACCGAATGCGATGCTGCCGGCCTTGCCCGCGATGGAACGACCCACGATGCCGTCGTCGCCGTGCCCCCCGAACGCGAGCGGGAACATCGACGCGAGGTAGAGGAGCAGGCTCAGCGAGAACGCGATCACGAAGACGACGAATGTCCCGGTCTGATCGCCGTCGGCCGTCCAGTAGACGTACTCGAGGATCGTCGCGACGAGCAGGAGGATCGCGGCGATGAGGATCCCGCCGCCGCCGTAGCGCTGCCAGACGGGACGAGTGGAGGAGGGTCGTGTGGAGACGACGGCGGGGGCGGTCGCGGTGGTCATCGGAGGAGTCGCTTTCTCTGAGGGCGCCGCGGATCCGCGGTTCGATGGCACGATACTCTATTCACTAGATCGGTGCTATAACTAATTTTCGTGCCGACGATCCTCCTCTGCAGCTCCCCCATTCACGGGCACGTCGTCCCGATGGTCGACACCGCGCGCCACCTCGTCGAGCGCGGCCACCGGGTCATCGTGCTCACGGGGAGTCGGTTCGCGGAGCGCGTCGCTGCCGTCGGCGCCGACTTCCGCCCGCTCGGCGGGATCGCCGACTTCGACGACCGCGATGTCGAGAGCTACCTGCCCGATCGCGACCGCTACCGCGGGCTCGCGCAGGCGCAGTACGACATCCAGACGATCTTCGTGAGGCCGATCCCCGACCAGTACCGCGCCGTGCGGGCGCTCATCGAGGCGGAGCATCCGGACGCGATCCTCGTCGACGGCGCCTTCGGCGGCGTCGCCCCGTTCCTCTTCGGCGAGGAGCCGCGACCGCCGATCCTCGCACTCGGCGTCACGCCGCTCACCCAGTCGAGCCGCGATGTCGCACCGGCGGGCACGGCGCTTCCGCCGTCCTCGGCGCCGCTCGGCCGCATTCGCAACCGCCTTCTCGACATGCTCGCCAAGCGCGTCCTCTTCCGCCGGACGCAGCGGCTCGGCGAGACGATCCTCACGGAGCTCGGCGTCGAGCGCTTCGACCATTTCGTCATGGATATGTCGAGCGCCTACGACCGGTTCCTCCAGCTCGCCGTCCCCGAGTTCGAGTATCCGCGCAGTGACCTCGCGCCGAACACCGCCTTCGTCGGACCGATCCCGCCGGCCGCCTCGACTGCGCCGCTCCCCGAGTGGTGGCCCGATCTCGACTCGGCGCGCGCCGTCGTCCACGTGACGCAGGGCACGATCGACAATCGCGATCTCGATCGCCTCATCCGTCCCGCACTCACAGCCCTCGCCGACCTCGACGCGCTCGTCATCGTCTCGCTGGGCGGCCGCGCGATCGACGAGGCGGCGCTCGGCGAGCTCCCGCCGAATGCCCGCGTCGCCTCCTACCTTCCGTACGACCAGCTCCTGCCGAGGACCGATGTCTTCCTCACGAACGGCGGCTACGGCGGCGTGCAGCACGCGCTGCGCGAGGGCGTGCCGATCGTCGTCGCGGGCGATACCGAGGACAAGCCAGAGGTCGCGGCCCGAGTCGCCTGGTCGGGCGCCGGCATCGACCTGCGCACGGGCACGCCCGGCCCGCGCGCCATCCGGACTGCCGTCGAGCGCATTCTGGGCGAGCCCGCCTACGGCGACGCGGCCGAGCGGATCGCCGCGTCCATCGCGCGACACGACACATTCGCGCGTATCGACGCCGAGCTCGAGGGGCTCATCTCGACAGCGCCCGCCGCCTGATCCCCGCCCGTCGCGGCGAGCGTCGTGCGGAGGACGGTCACGAGGCCCCCTGCAGCCGCGATCGCTCCGCGATGACGGGATGAGGAACGATCGAGTAGAGGTGCGCCGAGGTGAGCGCGAGCCACAGCAGGCCGGCGAGGACCGCGAGCCAGAGGAGTGCGACGCCGAGGACGGACTGCGCAAGGGCGGCGCCGCCGAGGAAGCCGACGATGACGAGCACCCCGAGCCCGCTCCCGACCCAGCTCCGCCCCGCGTCGCCGCGCGCTCTCGCCCAGGTGGCGTGGGCGAACGCCGCCGCCGCGAGCGCGATGAAGCCGATCCCGCCGAAGACGAGATGGAGGATGCCGCTCACGGACGCCGTGCCGCCGGCGGCGCCGAGGGGAAAGCCCTCGACCGGGTCCGGGGCGAAGACGGCGCTCAGGATCAGCCCCGCGCCGAAGACGGCGGTGAGGACCGCGATCGCGAGCCCGCGCCCATCCCGGATGAGCCGCAGGACGCCATAGGCGGCGGCGAGCACCATGAGGCCGCTGAGCACGAAGTTCGTGCGCTGAAGCCAGCCGAGGTCGCCGAGCGCGAGCAGACTCAGGGCATGCCGGGTGAGATCGAATCCGGGACGCGTCAGCGCCAGGATCAGCCCGACTACGACATAGAAGGGCCCGGCGACGACGCCCCAGCCGAGGAGACTGCGGGTGACGGCGGCGGCGGCATCGAATGCGGACGGATCGCGTGACATGCCGGACACGATAATGGGCCAGAACTAGACTGTCTAGTACTCTCGCTTCATGACCGACGCGCGCCCGGACCCGAAGCCGGCGGGCCGGACCGAGCAGAAGCGGCAGGCCGTCCTCGCGGCCGCCACCGCCGCATTCCTGCACACCGGCTTCCGAGGCACGAGCATGGACGACATCGCCGCGACCGCGAAGGTGTCCAAGCAGACGGTCTACAAGCAGTTCGGGGACAAGGAACGGCTGTTCCGGGAGATCGTCGAAGGCGTCGCCGGGAATGCGGATGCCGTCGTCGCGGCGATCGACGGCGCGTTCGGCGACGACGAGCCCCGTACGGTGGCGGACCTCGACCGGACGCTCGCGCGCGTGGCCCGCGTCTACCTCGACGGCGTTCTGCAGCCGCGCGTGCTCTCGCTCCGAAGGCTCATCATCGCGGAGCGCGAGCAGTTCCCCGACCTCGCCGCGATGTACTACGCGCAGGCGCCGCTACGCGGCATCGACGTGCTGGAGCGCCGACTCGCGGGGTACGCCGCGGCCGGGCTCATCGCCGCGGACGATCTTCGGCTCGCCGCCGGGCAGTTCGCCTACCTCGCGCTGTCGATCGCGCAGGATCGGGCGATGTTCATGCCGGACGAGCTGCCGGATGCCGCGGAACGCGACCGGCTCTCGCAGGCGGCCTCCCGGACGTTCCTGGCCGCCTTCGGTGCCGTTACCGCCCACTGAGTCCGTGCGCCGCTTGGCCCCCGGCGTACCCTGACCCCATGACGCTCGTCCGCGCGCACAACATCGCGATCTCGCTCGACGGCTTCGCGACGGGTGAGGGGCAGAGCCTCGAGCAGCCGTTCGGGCATGCCGGGGGCCGGCTCATGCAGTGGTTCTTCCCCACGGCGACGTTCCAGCGCCTCAGCGGCGACCGCGAGCGGCAGCCGGTCGACCCCGCGACCGAGCCCGACGATGCGTTCGCGCGCCGCAGCTGGGAGGACATCGGCGTCGAGATCATGGGGGCCGGGAAGTTCGGCCCGCCCGGCTGGCAGGACGACCCGGAGTGGAAAGGCTGGTGGGGCGACGAGCCGCCGTTCCACAGCCCGGTCGTCGTGCTCACGCATCGTCCGCGGGCCCCGATCGAGCTGAGCGGCACGACGTTTCACTTCGTCGACGCCTCCCCGGAGGACGCCCTCGCCGTCGCGCGCGAGCTGGCCGGCGGCCTCGACGTGCGGCTCGGCGGCGGCCCGACGAGCCTGCGCGAATTCCTCGCCGCGGGCCTCGTCGACCTGCTCCACGTCGCGGTCGTCCCGATCCTCCTCGGGCGGGGCGTGCGGCTCTGGGACGGGCTCGAGGGACTCGAGAGCGACTACGAGGTCGAGTCGGCGACGACGCCGAGCGGGACGACGCACGTCACCTTCACGCGACGAGCACTCGCATGAGCGTCGTGATGATGCACGCCGTCGTCTCCGTCGACGGGTACATCGCGGACGAGCACGACGACGTAGGGCCGCTCTTCGAGTGGTACGGCAACGGCGACCGGCCGCTCTTCGCCGACGACGGCATTCATCCGCGCATGGCGGTGAGCGCGGCGTCGTATGAATACGTGCGGCCGATGTGGGACGGCATCCGCTGCACGATCATGGGTCGGCACCTCTTCGACCTCACGAACGGCTGGGAGGCCGAGCCGCCCGCCGGCGAGCATCTCGTCGTGGTCTCGCACCGGCCGAGGCCCGACGGCTGGCATCCCGAGGCGGACGTGCCGTTCGTCGCCGACATCGCCGAGGCGGTCCGCATCGGCCGTGCGCTGGCGGGGGACGGGACCGTCGCGCTCACGGCGGGCGACGTCGGCGGCCAGGCGCTCGCGCTCGGCCTCGTCGACATCGTCGCGATGGACGTCGTCCCGGTCGTGTTCGGCTCTGGCAGGCGATACTTCGGCGGGATCGACGGCCAGCATCTCCTCGAGGATCCCGACGTCGTCATCCGAGGGGACCGCGTGCTGCACCTCCGGTACCCGGTACGGCGCGCGCCCCAAGCGCCTGCCTGATCCCGCTCCATCCGCGAGCGCGTCGGTTTCCGACACCTCGCACCCTGATCTCGGGTGAACGTGTCGGAAAGCGACGCGGTCGAGGTGGAATGGCGGCGGGCGACCGGCTCTACGACAGGAATCCGGCGATCGCGTCGGCGAGCGCGGCCGGCTGCTGCTCCTGAATGTTGTGTCCCGCGTCGAGCTCGACGATGCGGGCGCGCGGCACCCGCCGCCGGAACTCGTCGACGACGTCCGCCGGGAGGAATCCGCGGGTGCCGCGGACGAGGAGGATGGGGACGCGGGAGGACTCGAGCGGCGCCCAGAGGTCCGAGAAGTCGAGGCTGAGCGAGGCGCCTTCCGGCGGCGCCGCGAGGTGGTGCTTGAAGACGACCTTCCCATCGTCGCGGATCCGGGTGTTGAGGACGACGCCGCGGGCGAGCTTCTCCCGGTCGGTGCCGATGCCGGTCGCGACGGCGTAGTCGACGATCTGGTCGCGGGAGTCGAAGACGAGGGGACCGGCGAGGAATTCCCGGACGCTCGTCGCGTCGCCGGGCCGGAGGCCAGGACTGACATCGACGAGGACGATCGAGCGGACGGCCTCCGGACGCGCCTCGAGGAGCGCGATCGCCGTCGTCCCTCCGAGCGACTGCCCGACGACGTCCTGGGGGACACCGGGCGCGAGCCGGTCGAGGGCCTCGGCGATCGCGGCCGCGTTCGTCCGCGGGCCGTAGTCGAAGTCGTCCCGCCACGCGGAGTCGCCGTGCCCCGGCAGATCGAATGCGATGGCGGGCCGCCCGAGGCGGAGCAGCGTCGAGTCCCACGTATGAGCGTTGAGACCCGCGCCGTGCAGGAGCGTGAGGCGCGGCGCGGCGCCCCAGAGGAGGGCGCTGACGGCGCCGCCCCGAGTCGCGGCGGAGACGCGCCGCACCTCGGGCAGCGGTCCCGCGGCGCCGACCTCCTCGGCCTCCTCCGCGAGGTATCCGAACTCATCGATTCCCTGCATCACGATCTTCCCTTCCCTGCATCGTGGAGGCGCGCCATCAGCGCGAGGGCGTCGTGCGGCGCGCGGCCCCGCGCATCGTTGTCGAAGTAGACGTACACGTCGCGGCCGCCGCGCGACCACGCCCGGATCCGGCTCGCCCAGTCCTCGAGCTCCGTGTCGCCGTACCCGCTCGTGTAGAGCTCCTCCGCACCGTGCAGCCGGACGTACACGAAATTGCTCGTGACCTCGTCGAAGAGCGGCCAGCGCCGCGCCGTGTCGGCGACGACGAGCGCGACCCCGTGCCGCCGCAGGAGCTCGGGGAGCGCCGGATCCTCGAAGCTCGGCGAGCGCGGCTCGAGCGCATGCCGCAGCGGCCGGTCGTGCTCGATCTCGAGCCAGCTGCGGCCCTCGACGCGGTGATCGTGGCGCCGGGCCACCGCGAGCGCCTCCCCGGTCGAGCGCGGCAGGCCCGCGAGGAACGCCTCGAGCGCCTCGGCGTCGAACGGCAGCCGCTCCGGCAGCTGCCAGAGGACTGGGCCGAGCGCCGCGCCGAGGGCGAGCACGCCGGAGGCGAAGAAGTTCGCCATGGCATCGTCGATCCCGCGCAGACGCAGCATGTGGGTGATGTATCGCGGCCCCTTGACGGCGAAGACGAAGCCGTCCGGCGCGCTCTCCCGCCACTGCCGGAAGCGCTCCGGGCGCTGCAGCGAGTAGAACGTGCCGTTGATCTCGAGCGTCGGCATGCGCGCCGCGAGGTACTCGAGCTCGCGGCGCTGCGGCAGGCCGCGCGGATAGAAGTCGCCGCGCCAGCCCGCGTAGCGCCACCCCGAGGTCCCCACCAGGACGCGGCCGACGCTCATCCGGCCGTGCCCTCGGTCGCGTCCATCCGGATCCTTCCTCCCTCGGGATCCTCAGCATGCCCGCTCTCGCCGGCATTCGCCATCTATTGACAATCGATAGCTACTAATCGATTATCGATTCATGTTCGCTGCGCCCCGGGTCGTCACGCCGCTCCGCATCCTGCTCGTCCTCGCATTCGCCTACTCGCTCGTCCTGCTGTTCCTCAGCATTCCCGGATCCCTCATCGCCGACCTGGACGACGCCACGGCGCCGCCGCGACTCGTCTGGCCGATCGCCGTGGCCGTCGAGCTCGGCGTGCTCGGGGTCCTCGTGATCATCGTCTGCACCTGGAAGCTGCTGACGATGGTGAAGCAGGACCGCATCTTCACCGACGCCTCGCTGCGGTGGGTGAACATCATCGTCCGGACCTTCGTGATCGGCTGGGCGGCGCTGTGCGTGCTCGCGGCCTACCTCAGCGCGGTGATCTATCTCACCCCCGAGCTCCGGGACCCCGGCGTGCCGATGATGCTCTTCGGCGCGGTCCTCCTCGGCGCCGTGCTCGTCATGCTCGTCGCCGTCCTCCGCGCCCTTCTGCGCCGCGCGACCGCGATGCGACAGGACCTCGAAGAGGTCATCTGATGGCGATCATCGTGCGCATCGACGTCGCACTCGCCAAGCGGAAGATGAGCGTCGGCGAGTTCGCGGACCAGGTCGGGCTCACGCCCGCGAATGTCGCCGTGCTGAAGAACGGGCGGGCGAAGGCCGTGCGATTCAGCACGCTCGACGCGATCTGCCGGGTGCTCGAATGCCAGCCCGGCGATCTGCTCGAATGGGTCGAGGACGAGTGATGGACGTCGTCGATGTGCTCGTCGTGGGCGCAGGGCTCGCCGGGCTCGAGACGGCGACGCGGCTCGCTGAGAGCGGGCACGACGTGCTCCTCGTCGAGCGCCGCGCGGCGCTCGGCCACGCCATCCGGACGACCGGGATCTTCGTGCGCCGCACGCTCGACGACTTCGATCTGCCGCCGGAGACGCTCGGCCCGCCCGTGCGCCGCGTGCTGCTCTACCCGCCGGGACTGCGACGACCGGTGGAGCTGCGCAGCGACCGCGACGAGTTCCGGGTGGGCGACATGGGCCGGCTGTACGAGGCGTCCGCGCGCGAGGCGGTCGACGCGGGAGTGCGGCTGCGGCTCGGCACGCGGTACGTCGGACGCCGCGACGGGGTGGTGCATCTGGAGGGTCCCGACGGGCCGATCGACGTCGTCCCGCGCTACCTCGTCGGCGCCGACGGCGCGAGGTCGGCGGTCGCGCGCGATCTCGGGCTCGACCGCAATCGTCATCTGCTCGTCGGCGCCGAGACGGTCCACCCGGTGCACCACGCCGGCCAGGAGCCGACCTTCCACTGCGTGCTCGACCCGAGCCTCGCGCCGGGGTACATCGCGTGGGTCGTCGACGACGGCGAGCACGCGCATGTCGGCGTCGCCGGCTATGCGCGCCGCTTCCGCGACGGGCTTCCGGCCACGCTGGCCCGATTCACCGCGTCGGCACCCGGCCTCGAGCACATCCGGTCCGACGAGGCCGAGCGCCGCGCCGGTGCGATCCCCGTCGGCGGACTGCTGCGGCGCATCAGCTCCGCCGAGGGGCTCCTCGTCGGCGACGCGGCGGGGGCGGTCTCCCCGCTGACCGCCGGCGGGCTCGACCCCTGCCTCCGCCAGGCCGGCCAGGCGGTCGAGGTGCTCGACGACGCGCTGCGCACGGGCGACTCGAATGCGCTGGCGCACTACGACGGCGCCGCCCTCCGCGCGCGCTTCCGCGGCCGGATCGCGCTTCGCCGGATGCTGGCCGGGCTCCCGTCGCCCGCATTCGCGCGCGCCGCGTTCTGGGGCATTCGCACCCCGCCCGGCAGGGCGGCGGCGCGGATGGTGCTGTTCGGCGATCGCTCGTTCCCGGATGCGCCGCGTATCCCGGCGGGCCCGCTCTCGACTCGCGTGGGCTAGACCGGCGTCCGGGAGCCGCGCCTCGGCAGGTCACCGCACGAGCTTGCGGCCGAGCACGGCCCTCGCCTCCTGGACGGACGGAGAGCCGAGGTCGAGCCGCTCGATCGACCGCAGCTCGACGGGCGCCGGGGCCTCCGGCGCATCCCAGAGCATGACGTTCGTCCAGTCCGGCCAATGGAAGGACCACCAGGCGACGCCGTCCCATTCCCCGCTCTCGAAGAGCTCGGCGGCGAGCCGCTGCGTCCGCGCGGTATCGCGCGCGACCACGCGGCTGGGCCGGACGCCGATCCGCACGAGGTTCCGCGCATCGTCGAAGTCGAAGCGCCGCAGACCCTCCGGCGCCTCGAAGGCCGCGAGCGCCCGGCGCCCGATGCCCGGCATCTCGAACATCGCGGGGCTCCACTCGGCGAGATTGCCGAACGCCTCTCCCACGGCGCCCTCGGGCGAGGCGGCGAAGTAGCGGGCGACGTACCGCTCGGGATTGTCCCACCGCCCCCTGCCCTGCGGCGGCGTGTGGTCGACGTGCCCGGGCGCGCCCGGACGGGCGGCGGGATCGTGCGGGAAGACGCGGTAGAGCCGCATCAGGCGAACGCGCCGGCGAGCTCCTGGTCGAGCGCGTCGATCACGGGCCCGGAGCCCTCCGTCGCGATGACGTCGATGGGCCGCGCCCCCGCGAGGAACGCATTCCGTCCTGTGAGCCATGCCTGGATGACCGACGGCGCCCAGAGGAGGCCGGCGCGGGCGATGACGTAGTCGAGGTCGAGGATCGCGCGCGCGTTCGCGGGGCTCGGGCGCTCGGCGCCTTGGATCCAGCGCGTCGGCTGCGATGACGCCACGGAGAGCATCCGGGCGAGCTGCGCGCGCCCGCCGAGGGCCTTCGCGACCGTGAGGGTCCGGTCGGCGATCTCGATCTCGGCGGCGGCGCCCCTGGCGATCGACTGCACTGCGCTCATGGCGTCATTGTACGCCCAACGAATTCATTGGGCGAGGGAATGCGGGAGCCGGCCCGGGATGAGGGCGGATGCGGCGGCGCGGGGGGGGGGCGGACTCCGGGTGAGGGTGCCCGCGGACTCGGAACGCGGATGCGGGCGGACTGGGGAGGCGGCGGCGCGGAGGGAGTGCGAATGCGCGGAGGGAGTACGAATCCACCCGAATCGCACTCCCCCCGCGCAACAGCACTCCCCCGGAACAGCACTCCCCCGGCGCAACAGCACTACCCCGGAGCAGCACTCCCCCGGAACAGCGCTCCCCCGGGCGCAACAGCACTCCCACGGCACAATTCCCCGCAAGCAGCGCCTGGCCGTCTACGCGAGCGCGGTCGTCGCCCAGTCCTCCGGCGCGACGCCGGGATCGGCGAGGACCTCCCGTCGTACGGGACCGGCGGCCTTGATGAGCGCCTCGACGGCCTTGTTCGCGCCGTCGACGTTCACGCTCGTGCCGCCGACGACGATGCCGTCGCGGAGCTGGAACGCGACGAACGCGCCGTCGTCGAGCGAGCCGCGGATCAGGGTCTCGGCGTCCGCGACCGGATAGCCGGAGTACTCGAGGCTGACGTCGTACTGGTCCGAGTAGAAGTAGGGAATGCGCGCATACGGCTTGTCGGCGCCGGCCGCGTTCCCGCCGGCGGCGAGGCCGCCGAAGCGCGCCGTCGCCCAGTGCTCGGACCGGACGCGGGCGCCGAGGACGGGGTGGAGCTGGGCGGCGATGTCGCCGGCCGCGTAGACGTCCGGATGGCTCGTCCGGAGCGTCGCGTCGACGAGCACGCCGCCGTCGCCGAGGTCGAGCCCGGCGGCCTCCGCGAGCGCGAGGCTCGGCCGCGAGCCGGCGCCGAGCACGACGAGGTCCGCGGGCAGGACGGTGCCGTCGGCGAGCCGGACGCCCGTCGCCGACGTGTCGCCCTCGATGCCGACAACGTCGGCGCCGAGCCGAAGGGCGACCCCATGCTCGGCGTGGATGCGGCTGAAGAAGCCGCCCACCGCCGCCCCGAGCACCTTCTCGAGCAGGACGCTCCCCCGGCCCGCGATCGTGACGGCGGCGCCGCGGGCGCGGGCGCTCGCCGCGACCTCCGCCCCGACCCAGCTCGCGCCGACGATGACGAGTCGCGCTCCCGGCCGGAGCCAATCGCGGATCGCGAGCGCGTCGTCGACGGTCCGGAGCGTGTGGACGCCGTCGAGATCGGCACCCGGGATGGGCGGCCGGACCGCGGTCGAGCCGGTCGCGAGGACGAGCCGCGTGAACCCGAGCGCGGGACCGTCTGCGACCTGCACGGTGTGCGCGCCGAGATCGATCGACTCGACGGTGACGCCGAGGCGGACGTCGACATCCTGCTTCGCGAGCACGGCCTTCGGGTGCACGAGGGCGTCCGGATACGTCATCTCGCCGCGCAGGATCTCCTTCGAGAGATGCGGCTTCTCGTACGGCAGGTACGGCTCGGTCCCGAGCAGCGTGACGCCGCCCTGCCAGCCCGCCTTTCGCGCTCCCTCCGCGGCCTTCGCCCCGGCGAGGCCGCCGCCGATGATCAGGATCGTCTCGTCCGCCATGATGATTCCTCTCTCGCGGATACCGACAACGCCCGGCGGGCGGCAGCTCTTCCTCAGTCCCCCGCCGCCGGCAGGGGCAGGGGCCCGAGCAGCATGCGCCAGATCCACCCGGAGGCGACGCCGACGGGGGCGAGCGGCTCCCGCTCGAGCCAGGCGCGGAGTGCGCCCATCCCGGAGCCCGCGATGCCGGCGGCGAGGATCTCGACCGGGATGTCCTGGAACGGCGCGGCCTCGCCTGCCGCGTCGATGTGGTGCCGGACGAGGTCCTCGATCCGGGCCCGGAGCCGGTCGGCGACGACGGCCGAGCCGCGGCTTCCCAGCGCCCATCGGTAGACGTCGGCATGCGCCGCGACGTGCTCGAGGAAGCCGACGAACGCCGGCGCCGGCGTCCCGTCCTCGGCGACCGGGGCCTGGACGTTCATCCCCGCCTCCTCGACGATCGCGTCGAGCGCATCGGCGAGGAGCGTCTCCTTGTCGGCGTAGTGCTGGTAGAAGCTGCTCCGGTTCACGCCGGCGCGCTCGGCGATGTCGCCGACGGTGATGTCGGCGAACGCCCGCTCCCGGGCGAGCTCGAGGAGCGCCTGCTGGAGGCTCGCCTGCGTCCGCGCGATCCGGGGGTCCACGTGGGCATTCTCGCAGAACCCAGGAACCTGCCGTGAATGTCTCCGACGATTGTCGGAAATCCGACAGATGTCGGTAGATTGACCGGGAGGCTCGACGACGCGCCCGCTCGAACAGGAATGGGAGGCGTCGCATGGCTCGACTGCTCTACCGGCTGGGCCGCTTCTCCGCGAAGCGCGCCTGGACCGTCATCGGCGGCTGGATCGTCGTCCTCGCGCTCGGCGCCGGCGCCTACCTCGCCTTCGGCGGCTCGCTGAGCTCGAACTTCAACATCCCGGGCACCGCCACGCAGCAGGTCACCGACCGCCTCGCGACCGAGCTGCCCGACGTCGCCGGCTCCTCCGCGACGGTCGCGTTCCAGAGCGACGACGGGGCGTTCACCGACGCGCAGAAGGCCGCGATCGCCGACCTCCTCGAGGACGTCGGGACGGTCGATCGCGTGGTCAGCACGGTCGACCCGTTCGCGACCGAGCAGCAGCTCGCCGACCGGGAGCAGCAGCTGGCGGACGGCCGCGCACGGCTCGACGACGGCCAGGCGCAGCTGGACGCCGCGATCGACCAGGCGAAGGCCGCCGGGACGTACGACGCGGCGAAGGCGCAGCTCGACGCCCAGCAGACGCAGCTCGACGCGGCACGCGCGCAGCTCGACGTCGGCGAGCGCCTGCTCCAGGACGCCGAGGCCGCCGCGCATCAGGTCTCCGCCGACGGCGACACCGCGCTCGGCACCGTCGTCTTCCAGGACGACTTCTTCACGCTCCAGCAGTCGACGAAGGACGCGGTCACCTCGAAGCTCGACGGCGCCGACATCCCGGGCGTCCGCATTCACTACTCCTCGACGATCGCGACGAGCCTCGACGGGCTCATCGGCCCCGGCGAGATCATCGGCGTCGTCCTCGCGCTCCTCGTGCTGCTCGTCATGCTCCGCGCGATCCTCCCGGCGATCCTCCCGATCATCACCTCGCTGCTCGGCGTCGGCAGCGGCATCGCGATCGCGATGGCGTTCTCCGGTGTCGTGCAGATGTCCTCGGTGACCCCGGCGCTCGGCCTCATGCTCGGCCTCGCCGTCGGCATCGACTACGCCCTCTTCATCGTGAACCGGCACCGGCGCGAGCTCCGGCAGGGCGTCGAGCTCCACGAGGCGATCGGCCTCGCGAACGGCACGGCCGGCTCCGCCGTCGTCTTCGCCGGCGCGACCGTCGCCGTCGCACTCCTCGGCCTGCTGCTGACGGGCGTCCCGTTCCTCGGCGTGATGGGCGTCGTCGCCGCCTTCTGCGTCGTCATCGCGGTCCTCATGGCCGTCACGATCGTCCCGGCGCTGCTCCGGCTCATCGGCCCGCGCGCACTCGACCGCTGGAGCCGCCGGCGCGAGGCGGCGCCGCGGACCGCCCCGAAGCCGATGCGGACGTGGCAGGCGATCGTCTCGCTCGTCGCCGGCATCGCGGCCCTGCTCGTCATCGCGGTGCCCGCGCTCTCGATGCGGCTCGCGCTCCTCGACGACGCGTCCGAGGCGACGAGCTCCACCCAGTACGTGACGTACCAGGTGGTGAATGACGAGTTCGGCCCCGGCCGCAACAGCCCGCTCGTCGTCGTCGCCGACCTCGACGCGCCGCTGCCGGCGAGCGACGCGACCGCGGCGGGCCCGGATGGGTCCGACACCGGCTCAGAGGCGACCGGCTCGGAGGCGAGCGCGGCCGGCGAATCGACGACCGACACCGCGCTCCTCTCGGAGGAGGCCGACCTCGCGGACTGGCTCATGGCGCGCGATCACGTCGTCGCCGTCGTGCCGGTCGGCGCGAACGACGCCCGCGACGTCATCGCCTTCCAGGTGATGCCCGACGGCGGCTCGACGAGCGTCGAGGTCGAGTCGCTCGTGAACGACCTGCGGAGCGTCACCCCGCCCGACGGCGTGGCCGACCTCGGCGTCGCGGGCTCCGCGAGCGCGGCGATGGACATCTCGGCGAAGCTCGCCGACGCGCTTCCGCTCTACCTCGTCGTCATCGTGGTCATCGCGATCGTCCTGCTCATCGCAGTGTTCCGCTCGATCCTCGTGCCGATCGTCGCGACGCTCGGCTTCGTGCTCTCGCTCTTCGCGGCGCTCGGCGTGGTGACCGCCGTGTACCAGTGGGGCTGGCTCGCGCCCGTCTTCGGGGTGCACGATCCGGGACCGGTGCTCGCATTCGCCCCGATCCTCATCCTCGGCATGCTCTTCGGGCTCGCGATGGACTACCAGCTCTTCCTCGTGACGGGCATGCGCGAGGCGTACGTGCACGGCGCGCCCGCCCGGGTCGCCGTCATGTCCGGCGTCCGCGCCGGCCGGGCCGTCGTGACGGCCGCGGCGATCATCATGGCGTCGGTCTTCGGCGGCTTCGTCTTCTCCGAGATGGGCATGATCCGGCCGCTCGGCATGGGGCTCGCGGTGGGCGTCCTCTTCGACGCGTTCGTCGTCCGGATGCTCATCATCCCGGCGGTCATGCACCTGCTCGGCAGGGCCGCATGGTGGATGCCGAAGTGGCTGAGCCGACTCGTCCCGGACGTCGACGTCGAGGGCGCCGCCCTCGAGCGGGAGCACCGTCCCGTCTGACCTGTCAGACCGAGCGCGCACCCCGGCGCCACGTCAGCACCCGCACGGCGATCCCGGCGGCGGCGAGCACGATGGCGATGACGCCCATCGCCCAGGCGAACCCGGGGCCGAACTCCGCCGCCCCCGGGATGAGCCCGAGCACGGCGACCCCGAGCGTGGCGCCGATCTGCCGGCACATCACGTGCACGGCGGAGGCGGTGTTCGAGTGGATCCAGGCGACGCTCGAGACGGCGAGGTTGCTCATGGGCGAGGACATGAAGCCGCAGCCCGCGCCGATCACGGCCATCCGCCAGCCGAGGTCGAGCAGCGAGAGCGGGGACGGGAGCAGCGCGAGCAGCACCATGCCGACGGTCCCGAGCGCCATGCCGCCGAGGAGCACCGGCAGCGGCCCGAGCCGCGCGACGAGGCGCCCCGACACCGTGCCGAGGACGGCCTGCACGAGCAGCATCGGCAGGAAGGCGACGCCGGTCAGCAGCGGGCTGAGCCCCTCGTGCCGCAGCGCGAGGCTCAGGAAGTAGAGCACGCCGTAGAAGAGGACGAAGTACGCGACGCCGGCGACGTTCGCGGCGACGAGCCGGGCGCTGCGCCAGATCCCCAGCGGCATGATCGGATGCCGGCCGCGGACGCCGAGCGCATGCTCGAGCCAGAGGAAGCCGCCGATCGCGAGCACCGCGACGACGAGGGCGATCAGGATGACCGGCGAGGTCCAGCCGAGGTTCGCCGACTCGATGAGCCCGAAGACGAGCGCCAGCAGCGCGATGACCGAGAGCAGCGCCCCGGGCACGTCGATCGCCGGGGCGCCGGGGACGCGGCCGTGCCGTGAATGCGGGACCGCGAGGAACGCGATGAGCCATCCGACGATGGCGAGCGCGACGCTGATGCCGAAGCCCCACCGCCAGTCGATGAAGCCGAGGAGGAGCCCGCCGACCACCGGTCCCGCCGCGAGGCCGAGGCTCGACACGCCGGCCCAGATGCCGACGGCCCGCGCACGCGCGCCCTCGTCGGCGAACTCGTTCACGACGATCGAGAGCGTCTGCGGCAGCAGGATCGCGCAGCCGAGCGCCTGCACGACGCGGCCGGCGAGCAGCACGGCGAAGCTCGGGGCGACGACGCAGCCGAGCGAGCCGACGACGAAGATCGCGACGCCGAGCAGGAACGCCTGCCGCCGGCCGATCCGATTCCCCAGCGCGCCGCCAGGCAGCAGCATCGCGGCGTAGCAGAGCGTGTACGCGGTCGCGACCCACTGCAGGCCGGTCGCCGACACGTCGAGCTCGGTCGCGATGTCCGGCAGCAGGACGTTGACGAGCGTCGAGTTGAACATCGACAGGCCGTTGCCGAGGCACATCGCGAGCAGCACCATGCCCGCGCCGCGTCCGACCGCAGGACCGGCGGTCGACCGGACCGCCCCGCTGGAGGTCGATGCGGAGCGGGTCACCCGTTCAGTCTGGCATTCCGCGGAAGCTCCTCCGTCGCATCCGATTCCATGGTCGAATGCCAATCGGCCCCGACCGGCAGGTGGTCGCGATCGACCGGCACGAAACGTACGGTACGTGCGCGATCGGGATGTGCGCTGCTGGATCGTAGCGATAGCCTCGGAGCCGATCGCCAGCCCCCTAATCGCATGCGACGGCAACCATCACTGTTCGGTGTTCCAGATCAACGAGGCCGCCGCCAGTACCGACACCGCGCATTCCTTTGCTGTGGCTCTATCGTCCGCATTCAAATGCAATAGGACCGAGCGGAAATTTGTCGGAATGTTGGGCGTGGTTAGGAACCATGAACCCCCACTGCCGTCCGCCTCACCTAGAACGACGTTCGAGGTGTCCGCGGGGCATCTTCCATCGGAAGGAATGGGACTCAGTCGTACGTCGATCTGTCCGACCACTGACGTGGTGAAATGGTCGAGAGTCACGACGAGCGCATGGCCTTCCGCGGTCACGACGACATCGCCGAATGTGGCGCCGTCTGATGCTGCGAGTGTGCCGACCGCAACCGCTTTGATTGGCATCGGTGCAGATCCCCGTGTAGGGGCGGGTGACTCCGAAGCTTGCGGACTTTCTGAGACGGTTGGAATGTCCGCGCCGGGCGAACATCCGCAGAGCAGTACGGAGAGAATCGTGGCCGAGATCGCCGCTCGCATGGCGCGGGTGCAACACCGACGGGCCGCAGGGGCTTCTAACAGTAGACCTGTCAGCCCAACGACAAGCGTCCGCTGTCGCATGAACCACTCCTCGCTCATTTTCCTCTAGTGGCTTTCATATCTTGCTGTTTGACTAGAGCACGCATCCTTACGGGCCGAGTCCGACGAGATTTACCGTCGTGGCTAGAAGACATGTATATGGCTTCAGCGGCATCCATCAGAATGCGGCCATCTCTCTATAGGCGAAGTTGAGAATCGGTGCACAGATCCCGGAATACGGTACTTTCAGGATCTCCGTACCCGCTGTCGCCGCAGACCCAATCGAGCGTGACGCCGTCGCCTCCGCAGCCCTCGACGCTTATCGTCGTCCAGTCGATATTCAACATGAGACCATGCGCCACTAGCACCACATCCGCGCCACCAAATGACACTTCGATCGAGCCACCATTCCGCAGTTTCCAGGAACCGGGTCCAGTATACAATTTCGCCGGTTTCTCCAGGCAGGAAATCGCTGCCGTACTAGAGGAATCGGACGCTGACGAGCGCCGTGGAAACTCCCGCAATTGTGCAGTCCCGTCGGCGAGCACCACTAGCGCTGGGACCGGACCCTGATACCCAGGATACGGAGAGAATTCCCATACAACAGGAGCATGGAATCCGGATGAAGCAGGTGCACAGCCCGTAAAAAATATGCAAACTAGCATCAGAGGGACCATCAACCGGAGTTTGCGATCGGGACACATAAGGGATTTTCTCATCAAGGGTAACGTCTCATTTCGACCCGCGCCGAATGGTGCGCCCGTCTACGTAGTTCATGACAAAGGAAAGGTATCTATCTTGCGAAATGCCGTTTGGATATGTCGCTACCATATCGAAACCGACCTTGATCGCCGTAGCGTCTGCACGGTCGGAAACGCCAGCTTCTCCGCCCGCATTCACGCGTCGACGGCGGGAAATCGATGCTCGCCGCACTACCACGGATCTCGTCCTGCTCGGATGTATCGGGAGTTGCTCATCTGACGCCTCAGGTGAGCGAGTCCGCCACTCCGGTTTCCCTTGTTGGTCGACCTCCCAACTGCCGCTCGCGAAAGTGGCCGTGCGCCTCCCGTTCCCCTCGAAACCCCAAGAACCGAGTGCCACTCAAACGCGCCAGGCCATCTATTTCGCGCCCCAACGGCGGTTTCACCGCGGGTACGAAGGGATCGAAGAAATCCGCACTTGGCTCGGCGAGGGCCACGTCAGTGGCGGATCATCCGTGTACCAGGCCTGTTCAAGCCCAATCACCCGACCGTTTCGAATCCACAGGAGAAGTTCTCCGACAACCTGTGCACTATGCACGACGAGCGCGCTGACCGGTACGGGCCCGTTCGGAAGATTAACAGCTGGGGCGGAATCCGGCATATCGAGATCTATCATCGTCGATGCATTCCGAACAACCCGTGCCGACTTAGCCTGATGAACAATCCCTGATCCTGTCTTACCCAATGGTGAAACTAGGCGGGAAATAAGGGAAACTATATCTGGATTTAAATTTATATTCACTGTGTCCACACTGAGTCGAATCCCATCATGCCGTCGATCACATTTCGCATCACAACCGTCAACGTCTGGATCCCGTTCTTTCCCGAAAGATCTCCGATGCCACGAAGATCTGTTCCATCGCGCCATTCCGGATTCCAAGTTGGCCGAAGCGGGATCAATGACGCCTATAAATCGTGAGACGCAGACCTTAAGAGGATTAAGTACGTTTCCGCGTCAAAGACGTTGACAATGATCGCTTTCACGCTTTGGACAATATGCGGGATGTGGTCATATTCGATTTCGCACTGACCTATTAGTTCATTACTGCCTTCTGGAAAACTGCACAATAGCGCATTTAATGGGTATCCGGAAGAGGCGCGCCTCATTAGATCGATAGCAGAACCGGCCTCATCATCCAGCACCGTCCAATTGGCGACGCGGTCGCCGATCAGCACAAAGGGACGTAAGAGATTCGGATCGCCTCGGCGCGCAAGCTCATTTTCGACTATAAGCAGATTCGCTTTGATCGTATTTTTCGCTTCAACGAGGAAAATCCGCATCTCCTCATCGGCATTCGCTGATTTGATACCCCTGCCGAAATCCCAGTTCGTTCCGATAGTGTTGGACATCCGTCCGGGAATAACAATAGCGGCTTTTGAATATTTGTCGAGTTCCAATAGAACTCGCTTAGCGAGCGATGACCCATCCGCCAGCGATACGCGAGCCCACTCGCGAGCTTGGGACAATTCAACAGAGTTTAACCGCGCCTCGCTCACTTCGGCTTTACCGTTCCATCCTGATAGACTCTAAACTTTGCTCCGTTCGGCGCTGTCCAGTCATAGTGTGGCCCAATCGGATCTGGGTGTTCAAGATCCGGATGCAAGCTCTCCCTCGTCAGGGGGTTATACCAGGCTCCCTCACTCGAGCCCTCGGGCTTCTTCCCTCGCTATACCCACCACTCACCGGGCGACTTGTCCGGATGTTCGAAATTCGGTTGCCCAGAGGGAGCCTTTGGCTGAATTCCGGCGAAATCCCCCGCTGGCCGGCCGGGGGCGTTCTTCGCCGTGTCGCCGCCTTCCACGTTCATGATGCCTGGCATCTGGCTTCGCACAAGAGATCCTTGGCGCGAACTTGCCGTTCCAGCGGCGACGACGGCGCTGGCCCCAATTGCCCCAGCGGATGCCGTCGAGCAGGCCGCCACCGGCCGTCACAAGGTAGCGTGCACGCCCGCGAAAGGCGGGGCGGCTATGCCAGATCTGCCCATTCCAGGTTGTTGGATTCCACCACTGGATCGTTCGAGCACGACCAAACTAACAGTCTCATCGCCATGCTTGTCAGCGAGTGCGTGAGGCAATGCACCGAACGGCCGTACTTATGAATTTCCCTCTCGGGCGAGCACCCCAGCGGCGAACGCATCCCCTGCTGAAGTGTTATCAAGCCACACAATCGCCCCCGGGCTTGGTGATTTTTCTCCCCATTCTTCTAACCACTGATTGCGAATTCGTTCGATCCATTTTTCTGGGTCACCGCTCCATATAACATGCTTGCCGTTGACCATGTCCCCGGCCGTCATAAGTCCCTCTCGTAGCACCTCTGCTATAAGAGCCAAGGCTATCTCCCGGAGGGCTCGTGGCCGTGTCTCACCGGAGAGTCGCGACGATTGGAGGACCCATCCCGCATCTGCCCAGTCGTCGAGACCGCCTATAAGAAGATCCTCCTTAGGCGTTCGCCGCGCGCTCATCATTCCTCCACATGGATACGATACAGATTTCCATCGGGCATCCGGATATCAAGCGCCGAGCCGCCGCTCTTGGAATAGCCCCTAATACCAACCTGTACACCATCACCGCGCTCGACGACCCTACCATCGTAGTTTTTCCAGGTCATGGGATTACCGCCCTTTGACAGCTCGGCGAATAGGTCGTTCACTGACTCCTCGTTAGGAACAGTTCGAACAAAGTCTTGGTTGCCCTTCGGAAGTCCCCTCAGAACATCGTCGACACCGGTTGGGCCCGCGGACCCGACATCCTCTGCGGCCGCCGAGCCTGCCTGTGACGATACGGCAGAGGGATCACCTCCCAGTCCCCCGCCATCCCTGTTCAGAACCCGATTGTCGGTGGACAAGTTCGATGCCCCGTACCCGATGGCAGCTGCTCCGCCGGCGATAGCGGCGCCCGAGACGGCGGCCCCTGCGGTGGCCGCGACGACGGGGGCGGCGAGCTCGCCGACGCCCAGAGCGATGATCGCTCCCGCGCCGATCTCGGCGGGCGCGCAGGCTCCGAGGGTTCCCACAATGCACAGCACGCCGACGACTGCAAGGGCGGCGCCGCCCGCGATCGTCAGACCGGCCCCCACGTTGTGCCAAATCTCATCGTTCCAGGTGGTCGGATTCCACCACTGAATCTCTGGCTGGACCGCCTTCTGGGGCGCCGCAGGCTGCTGTGCGCTCGGGCCCTGCGCCTTCG
>Ga0164242_10000235_pt1 | contig 69627 bp, 55 predicted proteins | sample OricomgcompostMG_FD_108783 | JGI IMG/M metagenome (GOLD analysis project Ga0164242, IMG submission 108783) | Miracle-Growth compost microbial communities from Emeryville, California, USA - Original compost - Miracle growth compost (MG) ... | reverse complement strand
GCCGATGATAGTGCGGATTGCCCGTGTGAAAGTAGGTAATCGTCAGGCTGCTCATGCAGTACGTCCAGAACCCCGGTGGCTCCGAAAGAGCGCCGGGGTTCTGGCGTTCCGGCGCAGGAAATTCGGCCGCGTAACGACTCAAAATGCTCGTTGTCCGCAGCCTTTACCTCGGGCGGATTCGAGTCCGGCAAGCTCAATCTCCGCAAGCGTTGACGCTCCAGATTCTTGTGGATCCATTCCACGCACATACTCGCTGCTACGTTTCGTAGCCACGTAGAGCGAACGACTTGCTCGTCGACGAATGAATACCTTAGTATCGACAGCAAAACAAAAGGCCCGTCACGAAAGTGACGGGCCTTTCTCATTCCAGCTAAAAGCGTGGCGTATCAACGCTCCAGGAACGGACGCAGCTTGTCTGCGCGGCTCGGGTGCATGAGTTTGCGCATCGCCTTGCTTTCGATCTGGCGGATACGCTCGCGCGTGACGTCGAACTGCTTGCCCACTTCCTCGAGCGTGTGATCCGAAGTCGTGTCGATGCCATAGCGCATGCGCAGCACCTTCGCCTCGCGCGGCGAGAGCGCCTTGAGCGCCTCGTCGATCGCGGCACGCATGTTCGCGTGGATCGCCGCATCGGCCGGGGAGGCCGAGCCCGCATCCTCGATCATGTCGCCGAGCGTCGCGTCGCCGTCGTCGCCCACCGGGCTTTCGAGCGAGACCGGCTGCTTGGCGATCTTGAGGATGCCACGCACCTTCTCTTCGGTCATGCCCATGCGCGCGGCCAGATCGGCGGGATGGGCTTCCACGCCCGTCTGCTGCAGGATTTCGCGCGAGATGCGGTTCAGCTTGTTGATCGTTTCGATCATGTGCACCGGCACGCGGATCGTGCGGGCCTGGTCTGCCAGCGCGCGTGTCACGGCCTGACGCACCCACCACGTGGCGTACGTCGAGAACTTCCAGCCGCGGCGGTATTCGAACTTGTCCACCGCCTTCATCAGGCCGATGTTGCCCTCCTGGATCAGGTCGAGGAACTGCATGCCCCGGTTCACGTACTTCTTCGCGATCGAGATCACGAGACGCAGGTTGGCCTTGACCATCTCGCCCTTCGCCTGACGCATCTTCGCTTCGGCGGCGGTCATGCGGCGGTTGATGCCCTTGATCTGCTGGAGCGACAGCGACGCGCCCGCTTCGATCTCGGCGAGCTTGCGCTGTTCGGCGTGGATCGCCGGCAGGCTGCGCTCGATGGCGGGGCCGTACTTGCTCGAGGCGGCAGCGGCGCGCACGCCCCAGTCGAGGTCCGTCTCATGGCCCGGGAACTGCTCGACGAAGGCTTCGCGCGGCATGCCGCAGCGATCCACGACGATCGCCAGCACGTTGCGCTCGATCGCGCGGATCTGCGCGACCTGCTCGTGCAGCAGCGTGCACAGACGGTCGATGGTGCGAGCCGTGAAGCGGATCGGTGCGAGCTCGCGCTGGATGTCCGCGCAGATCTGCATTTCGGCGGCCGACGCGCGCGCGTTGGCGTCCGTCGTGCACGACATCTGTTCGAAGAGCGCGCGCACGCGTGCGAAGATCGCGAGACTGTCGGCCTTCAACTGCGCGAGCAGGGCTTCGTTGGCCTTGCTGTTGTCGCCATCGTCGTCGTCACTGTCGGAATCATCCGACTCTTCGTCGTCCGAGGACTGCGCTTCGATCTCTTCGCCCGAGTCTGCGTCGGCCATCGCGGGTTCTTGCGGGGCTTCGTCGCTGCCGATGCCGTCGACGAGTTCGTCGATGCGCATTTCCTCGGCGGCAACGCGGTCGGCGTCGGCAAGAATCGTCGCGACGATCGACGGGCAAGCCGCGATCGCCTGGATCATTTCCTGGAGGCCGTCTTCGATGCGCTTGGCGACTTCGATTTCGCCGGCACGCGTGAGCAGCTCGCTCGACCCCATTTCGCGCATGTACATGCGGACCGGATCGGTCGTGCGGCCGAATTCCGAGTCGACCGTCGAAAGCGCGACTTCGACTTCCTCGTCGGCTTCGTCGTCGGCCTGCGAGTCCGCGCGCGTATCTTCGTTCAGCAGCAGCGTGTCGGCGTCGGGCGCTTGCTCGTAGACCTGCACGCCCATGTCGTTGAACGTCGCGACGATGGTTTCCAGCGCGGCCGTCTGCGCGAAGTTGTCGGGCAGGTGGTCGTTGATGTCGGCGTGGGTCAGGTAGCCGCGTTCGCGGCCGAGCTTGATGAGCGCGCGCATTTGATGCTGGCGCTTTTCGAGTTGCGAGCCGCCGTCCATCTGAGTCGTATCGCCGGTCTTGTCCTTGGCTGCGCGGCGGGCGGGGCGGGCAGACGGGGCCAGCGCGTCTTCCCGGTCATGGCTTGTCAATACAATCTCCTCGAAAGGAATTGCCCAGCGAGGGCAAAAAGGGTCACACGCCAGCGGCGTGGCGTCCTGGCGATGACGAAAAATTGCAGGGGAATGGGCGGGGGCGCGTGCCGGTCCCGCCGAGCGAGCGCCAAACGCACAATGGCGTGGCGGCCTGGATTTTCGTGCAATGCAGAAAGATCGCGTATGGTAGTGCGTTACGCCACGTGAGGCAACCGTAATCGTCGCGCCGGCGCACCAGACGGGCTTACCCGGGGTCGAAGCGCATTTGAGAGGTCGGTCAACGTGGCGTTTTTGGCGCTTCGCGGCTTTCCACGCGGGTGATTAGACGCAATCCCGGAACGATGGTTCGCACATTTCATCTCGCCGAATAAAACGTGCGCGCTGTCTGGAATTGTGCCGAGGTGATGCCCGGAGGCACGAGACGCGCTGCGATCGATCCCCGTTTGCCGATCGCAGTGCGCCGCAACATCAAGAACAACGCCTGGACATGCGTTGGCGTTGACCGTCGCGCGCTTGCTGGCCCGTTATGGCGGGAATTCCTCGTACTGCGGCAGCGCATCGGCAATCTCGTGCCATGGCGCCTTCGAACCGACAAAGATATGGCCTGCCGGGCGAATGGACGGTGTGTCGACGAGCGTCCCCATCGTCACATGGACGAACGCCCCTTCTCGAACCACGGAATAGAGCAGCGAGCCGCAGTGGCGGCAATGGAGATCGTGCGCGGCACCCGGATCGCCGTAGACGAGCAGATCGCCCTCGCCGCGTTCGAGGCGCAGGCTGGCGCGCTCGATGCCCGCGAACGGCTTGAACGCCGAGCCTGTGGCGCGCCGGCATTGCGAGCAATGGCAATTGAAGGCGTAGCCGAATGCATCGTCGACGCGATATTGCACGGCACCGCACAGGCACTGGCCGCGCAGCGTGGCGTGGGTAGAAGCAGCCGGGATTGAGCTCATGGGGGCCAGGAAGCAAACGAAACGTTACCGGCGCGCTGTGTAACGCGTTGTCGTCTTGTTTATAGGCGAGCGTCGCGAAAAGGCGTGTCTCCTTGCGCAACAAGCCAGCGTGTGGCGAAAGGTAACCGCTTATGGGATTTTTCGCCCTGAAATTCGGCTTGTTGCGTGTCGGGACCATTCTGCAGGGCCCGTAGAGGCCTCTCACCTCCCTTCTGGCGTGCGCCGTAATCCGTAGGGACTCGGTAACTGAGACCTGTCGCGCCACGTCCGCTCCCAAATCTGGTTACCTCACACCGCACGCTGTGCGGCAGCGGTTGCGCTTACCCGGGTCGCTCCCTCAACTCCTTCAATCCCTTGATCACGACGAGCAACGCACGGCCGTGCTCCTCCGAGCCGTCCCATACGTCGACGATGGCGTTGCGCAGCAACTCGTTGTAGGCGGTCGCGGGCCGCGAAGCAGGCTTGACGCCATAGAAACTGCATAGCTTATTGAATGACGCGCTCCGGCGCAGCCTGCGACCGTTCGACAGCCGAAGCCGCGAGACCGTTGGCTGGCTGACTCCGGAAAGCCGCGCTATTTCACTGGACGAGCGCGCGTCTGCCGAGAGCTGGCGCAGCAGTTCCTGCACGGGAAATTCGGTGTCTGGGGCTTCCATGCCATGCATTATACCTATACAGTAGAGTTTATTGAATTGCTCGCCGGATTGGCGGGCGCGCTGCATTCCGAGGAAGTCGATGGCACTGAAACACCTACCGCCCACGTTTTGCTGGTCCAGGATCGGATCGGAAACGGGAGAAGATCTCCCGACGATCGTCCTTCGCAAGGAGTGGGAGCGCCGGCTGGGCGGTGGGCGGTTTCTGTGGGGCATCAATCAGTCGCTCGGCAGCAGCGCGCAGGTCGCCGCGTTGCGCACGGGTTCGCTCCTCGCGCTGTTCTCGCCGGCGGCCAGCCGTCCGCGTGTGGCCGACGTCAAGCGTGAGGACGCGCTCGTCTGGAATGCATGGGTGGACGCGAGTGGTCAGGTGCGGCCGCTGCCGCAGCACGTGTTCGTCACGAGCCGCACGCGCTTTCCTTCGGGCAAGCTGCGCGATCATCACTACGCGCTCGTGTGCGCGTCGCCCACGGAGCTCAGCATGGGCAGCAGCCTGCGCGTGCAGCCCGAGCGTCTGCGCAGCGTGAGCACCGCGAAGGCGCCGTGTGCGTCGCAGGGTACGGTGGTGGTGGACCGCGTCGATCGCGCGGCCCCCAGGGCCGGGGCCGAATTCGGCGCGGGCGGGTATTCGGTCGCGTTCGGCGTCGAGCTCGAGGCGCCGTATTTCGTGCGTCTTGCCCAGCCTGCGCGCGTGAAGGCGCGCGACATGGCGGCGCTCCACGAGGCGGTGCGCAATGCCGATTTCGAGGCGTACCTGGCGCTCACGAAGCGTCTGCGCAGCGAAGCGCCGACGCAGCCTGCGCGCGGCGTGACGAGCGATCTCTTCGACCTGTTGGCGAAGGCGCGCGATCTGGCCACCATGCGCTCGATCTCGCGCGATACCGACTTCGATTCCTGTGCCGGGATGGCGCGCAGTCACTGCGGCGACGCTTCGACGTTGCTGGCGCGCGGCGTCACGCGCGAACTCTTTGCAGGCGACCTCTTCGACATGGCGCCGGCGGAGTGCGTGGCGCCCGTGAGGCGAGGCGGCGGCTCCCGCTCCAGGGCAGCGTCGTTCGGGGCGTCGTCCAAGAGGAGCGCCTGCGGCGCGCAAGGGGATTTGCTCTACGGCGCGCCCCAAGGAGACTTGCTGCGCGACGCAGACTGGACGCAATTAACGATGGAGCTCCTGCATGGCGATCAACACCCGTTCAACCGGGGCCGAGGCCGCCCGACGCTTTCTTGAGGCCAGCCGCAACGTCGATCAGGCCAGCAGTGGCGACGCGTGCGGGACGCAATGGATGCCTGATCGATCGGGGCAAGCGCTTCCCACTCACGGAATGTCGCGATGACGCGAGAGGCCGCGCAAACCGGCGTGGGCCCCATGGCGCTGGTGGCCGTCGAGCAACGGCTGGCGCCTCACCGGCGCATTGTCGACGACGATCTCGCCGCCGCGCTGCTGCCCGCGCCTGCCCGCTGGCTCATCGCGCTGATGGGCGCGCGCACGGCGGCGCACATGGCCGCGCTGGCCGAGCGCAAGTATCCGGGCCTCTGGGGCGGCATGCTTTGCCGCAAGCGCTATATCGACGAAAAACTGCTCGACGCGCTCCCGCAGATGGAAGCGTTCGTGAACCTCGGCGCGGGTTTCGATACGCGTGCGTACCGGCTGCTGCGCGACAGCTCCGTGCATGCGTGGGAGCTGGATCAGCCGGTCAATATCGCGGCCAAGCGCAAGCGCCTCGCGAAGCGTTTCGGCGCGATACCGTCATTCGCGACACTCGTGGCGGTCGATTTCGAGCATCTCGCGCTCGATGCCGTGCTGGCCGCGCAAGGCTATACGCGCAACCGGCGCACCTTCTTCGTCTGGGAAGGCGTCACGCAATATCTCGACGAGGCCACCGTGCGCGCCACGCTCGACATGCTGGCGCGGGCCGCGCCCGGCAGCCGCCTCGCTTTTACCTGCGTGCGCAAGGACTTTCTCGAAGGGCGCGTGCCGCCGGGTCAGGAGGCGCTATATCGGCGCTTCGTCTCGCGGCAGGCGATCTGGCGCTTCGGCCTCGACCCCGACGCACTGCGCGCGTTTCTCGCGCCTTATGGCTGGCGCATCGTCGAGCAGCCCGAACCCGAGGCGCTTGCGCACCGATACATCGCGCCCACTGGCCGCCCGCTCACCTGCATGCCGATCGAGCGCACGGTCTACGCCGAGCGCGTCTAGCGCTCCTGGCGTTTCGCTACGCGCCGCCCCTATCTCTACGGCGCCGCCTTGAGTTCGAGCAGTTGCGCGACGAGCGGCCAGCGCCCGGCGGCTTCCTGCCACGCGTCTTCGGCCTGCACGTCGAAATAGCGCTCGGCGTCCACGCCCTCGACGAGTCGCGCGAGCGCGTCGATATCGCCAGGCAGCCGCGCGTCGCTGTGCGCGCGCCGTCCATTCAGCCAGTGTCGCAGCGGCATTTATTTGCCTCCCTCTACCCAGACGCCATCCGGCGTATGAATCACATAGCCCGTGGGCGTGGTCATCGTCACCGTGCCTTCGTTTTCGCCCACCATGCGCGTTTGCGGCAGGTTCGTCGCGTACTGCGCGAGCGGTTGGGCGCCCGGCAGGAACGGGCTGCTCGCGACGAGGTTCGAGAGCAGTTGCGCGAGCGCGAGATAGCTCGTCGGCGTATCGATCGTGACCGGGCCGCCCGCGCGCTCGGTGCCCGCCCGCAGGCCCACCACTTTCACGCCGACCGGCACGTGCACGATGTTCGGTGTGGGGATCTCGCGCATGCCGGCGATCTGGTTGTCTTCGCCGCGCAGCGCCGCGCCGTGCTCGGGCACGAACACGATCACGGCCTTGCGGCCCGATTGCGCGACGAGGTCGATCAGCTTGTCGATGTCGCCGAGCAGCGACTTCAGGCGAATCGGATAGGACTGCAGACTCGTGAGGTTGCCGTTGGCGCCGGGCAGGCGGTTGCCGTCGTGCATCGTCACGGTGTTGTAGTAGAGCGCAACCGGGCCGCCGCCCGCGGCGACGCGCTGCTTGTACCAGCGCGACAGCACGTCGTAGTCGTCCACGAGCGGCGAGCCGTCGAACTCCTTCATGACCACGGGCAGGCCGTCGTTCGAGGGGATCGTCACGCCCGGCACGCCGATTTCCTTGAGGACGGTGCCGCGGAAGTCGTCGAAGCGGCCGTTGTGGTTGAGCAGCGCGTTCGGCGTGTAGCCGGCCTGCGCGAGTTGCGCGAACAGGTGGCATTCGGGCGGCGCAGGGTCGTACAGCCCCTTGTGCGGCTCCTGCCCGCAGGTCGCACGTAGCACGCGGATCGCCGCCGGGCCGCTATAGCTCGCCGCAGAGCTGAAGTTCGTGAAGATGTAGTCGAAGCGCGAAAAGAGCGGGTTGTTGCGCATTTTCACGACGTCCATATCGTCCCACGAGAGCGAGCAGATATGCACCACGATGATGTCGAACTGCGCGCTGGCGTCGCTCGTGAGCGGCGTGAAGCTCACGTGGCGGCCTTCCTCGTTGGCGCGGAACGCGGCGAGTTGCTGGTCGTAGCTGCCCACCTGGTCGTTGCGCGGCTCGTCGCCGTTGCGGCTGTTTGCGTTTGCGCTATCGTCGCCGTTCTGGGCGAGCGCGCTGGTGGCGTTCGCGATCAGCGTGCCCGCGCCTTGCCACAGCGGCACCGCGACGAGCGCGATCAGCACGAGCGTCGTCACGCGGATCCAGCGGTTGACGAGGAAGTAGAGCAGCAAGGCGAGCGCCGCGGTCACGATCATCGAGAGCGAGACGATGCGTCCGAGCAGCTCCATCATGTACGACGGCGTGAAGGTGAGCAGCACGGGAATCTGCGAGATCGCGCGATCGATGGGCGGCATGCCCGACTCGTGGTAGACGAGCCCGATGCCCACGATCACCGCGAGCGCGTTGCGCACGATGCGCAGCCAGCGCGGCTTCACCGGCACGAGCAGCGCGAACGCGAACACGATGTTCAGCAGCCAGTCCGCCTTGAGCTTGCCGGCCGAGAAGAGGTACAGCTTGGCTAAGAAGTAGAGGTTCCAGAGGCCCATGTTCAGTCGCGTTCCAGCGTGAATTCCGTGTCGTTATGGCGTGCGCGCATGGGGTATGCGTCGCGCCCGGTATCGTAATTGCGTTGTATCTCCGTGGTATCGGTCACGGCTGGCGCGCCGGGTTGCCCCGTTCGGGCCTGCGCCGCGTGAAGACGTTCTCGAGCGCGTCGAAGAACGCATCGGCGAGCCGCAGATAGCCTTGCCAGCTCAGCGTGATGAGTTCGACGAGCCCGTTGAGCGGGGCGTCTTCGCTCGGCACGTCTTCCCATTCGAGCCAGGCGTCGGCGCGGCCGAAGGTGCACTCGACGAGCCGCCGCTCGCGCTCGATGGTCAGGTTCTCGAAGCGCACGCCCAGATGAGCGTCGGCCAGACGCGCAACCACCGCCGGGAAGTCTTGCTCGAGCGTGCCGCGCGAGAGGCACACGTTCACGCGCTCGCCCGCCGCGAGCTTTTCCGCGCCGGCCTCGGGCGGCAGCACGAGGCCGAGGCCCCCCATCGAATAGTTCTCGGTCTTGCAGGCGAGCGTGCGGCCGTCGGGCAGCGTGAGCATCGCGGGCACGCGCAGCGGGATGCGGTGCGCGACGCGCACCTGGCGCGCCTCCTTCGCCACGCCCACGGCGAGGCCGAGCACCGTGAGATTCACGAAGGCCCAGAACAGGTTCATGAACACCGTGGCGGGCTCGTCGCTATGCCAGACCGTGAGCCGCGCGATGCCGGCCAGCACGGCAATGAAGTTCATGCCGAGCAGCACGAGATACGGCGTGGAAATGGTCCAGTCGAGATAGTCGTGCTCGATGTGGCCGCCCTTGGAGGTTACGTTGAACTTGCCGAGCTTCGGGTTGATGAACGCCATTGTGGTCGGCAGCACGATGTACCAGGCGAGCACGCTTTCGTAGGCTTCGGCCCAGAACGAATGGCGGTAGTGGCCCTGGATGCGCGAGTTGGCGATGGCGGCGATCACGAGATACGGCAGCACGTAGGCGAGGATCACCGGCGCGGGCGTATTGATTACGTGCAGTCCGAAGAACAGGAACGCGCACGGCATCACGAGGAAGATCAGGCGCGGGATGCCGTAGAAGAAGTGCAGCATGGCGTTGCTGTAGCACAGGCGCTGGAAGAACGAGAGCCCCTTGCCGAGCCATGGGTTGTCGACGCGGAAGATCTGCGTCATGCCGCGCGCCCAGCGGATGCGCTGGCCGATATGGCCCGCGAGGCTTTCCGTTGCCAGGCCCGCGGCCTGCACGGTGCGCAGGTACGCCGAGGTATAGCCGGCGCGGTGCAGGCGCAGCGACGTGTGCGCGTCCTCGGTCACGGTCTCCACGGCGATGCCGCCGATCGACTCGAGCGGCTTGCGCTTGATGATCGCGCACGAGCCGCAGAAGAAGGTGGCGTCCCAGAAGTCGTTGCCATCCTGGATCAGCCCGTAGAACAGGCTCCCTTCGTTGGGCACGCGATGGAACGTGTCGAAGTTGCGCTCGAACGGGTCAGGCGAGAAGAAGTGGTGCGGCGTCTGCACCATCGCGCATTGCGGATCGGCGAGGAAGGTGCCCACCGTGGTTTGCAGGAACGAGCGCGTGGGGATGTGATCGCAGTCGAAGATCGCGATCAGCTCGCCATCGGTGAGCGGCAGCGCGTGATTGATGTTGCCGGCCTTGGCGTGGGTGTGCTCCTCGCGGCGGATATAGCCCACGCCCACCTCTTTGGCGAAGTCGCGGAATTCGTCGCGGTCGCCGTCGTCGAGCAGGTAGACGCGCAGCTTCTCGCGCGGCCAGTCGATCGTGCTCGCCGCGAATACGGTCGGGCGCACGACCGAAAGCGGTTCGTTGTAGGTCGGAATGTAGATGTCGACGGTCGGCCAGTCGGCGGGATCGTCGGGCAATGCGCTCGGCTTGCGGCGCAGCGGCCACGCCGTCTGCACGTAGCCGAACACGAGCACGACCCACGTATAGAGTTCGGCGGCGAACAGCACGTAGCCCACGAAGGCTTCGGCGGGGCTCGACAGATGCAGCGTCTGGGTGCTGCGCCACCAGACGTAGCGGCCCGTCATGAGAATCGAGAGCATCACCATGAGCATGGTGGCGAGACGGCCCGGGATGCGGCGCGCGACCATGACCATGAGCCACACGAGGAGGAACAGCAGCACCTGGCTGCCGAGCGGCAGCGGCGTCGTGCAGATCGCGACTGCCGCTGCGAACGCAAGCCACAGCAGGCACTGGCGCAGGAAGGGCACGCGGTCGAGCGCGGCGGAGACTTGTTCGAGGCGCGCGCGGATGCCGTCCCAGTCGATGGCCGGCAAGCGCGCCGTGACGGTGGCGTGGGCTTTGGCGACGCGACGGTAGACGGGCTCGAGACGCTTGTCGAGCCACACGCGCAGGGCGATGCGGTGCGGATGCGGGGCTTTGTGCAGCTTGCGCAAGTCGGCAGCGAGGCGCTGGCGCGCGCGGCGCGGGCGCAGGAACAGGCGCAGGAGCCACGCGCTCTTGCTGCGGTCGTTGCCCATGTCGAGTTGTGCGGCGACCTCGCGACCTAGCGCCGCGAACGCGAGCGCGGGCCAGTCGCGCTTGCCGGGGCGCGGCGGCCGGAAGAACAGGCGCAGCAGCCATTGGCCGAATGCGGCGTCGGCGGCGACGCTCAGTTCGCGCGCGCCCACCCGGCGCAGGCGCGCCCAGCACGCCGTCCAGAGCCCGATCGCCTGCGCGCGCATCATCGGCCGGCTCCCGTGGCGCGCTCGGGCATGCTGTCCGGCGTCTCGGCGAGCGCGTTCGTCGCCCAGTGCGAGAGCCACGAGGCGATGCCGTTCAGGTCGTGCGCGGTCTGCGAGGCGGGCGCGCGCTTGCAGAAGTTCGCGCCGCCCGCGAGCGCGGCGGGCACGCCGGTATCCGCATGCACGAGGTACGGCAGCATGGCCGGGCCAAGGCGCGCGCGCAGCAACGCGACGATATCGGTGTGCAGCGGCCGCGCGGGCACCACGGCATTCGCGACGAATGCGGCACGCTTGCCCGCGCGCGCGAGCGCCGCGACGAAGCGCGGCAGCGTCGCGCAAGCCGTGGCGTCGGGCGTGAGCACGCCGAGCACGAGATCGGCGGCATCGATCGCCTGGCGCGCGTGCGGGCCAGGCCAGGGTGCGGCGTCGATGAGCGCAATGCCGTTCGCCGGCAGATCCACGCGCGCGAGCCGCTCGCGCAGCCAGGTGCGATGGGCGTCGAGGTGGGCGGCGCCATCGTCGTCGTCTTGCGCGGCGCGGCCCCAGGGGAGCACCAGCACGCCGTCGTCGCTTTGCAGTGCGGCGCGGGCCCAGCCGTCGCCGTCGCTGCTTGCTTCGGACGACTTCGTCTCGCGCAGATTCGTGACGAGACCTTCGCGCGCACTGTCGCGCAGGCCGAAATGCAGCGCCAGCACGTTACGGGGATCGCACTCAACGGCGAGCGTCGCGTGCGAGCGCGCGGCCAGCAGGCTCGCGAGCGCGGCGGTGAAGGTCGTGCGGCCCGCGCCGCCCGCGGCGGAGACGATCGCGACGGTTCTCATGAGCGGGGCTCCGCAAGGTTGGCCGCCGCAGCCGGGCCGGACGGTGCAGGGGGGACGGCCGAAGGCCGGCGCACCACGACATCGGTGCGGCGCTTGCCGCGAATCACGAGGGCGCCCAGTTGCGGCGGCAATTCGAGCGGCCGCTGGCGAACCGGCCTGGCCCAGTTGGGCACGAAGCGTCCGAGGCGCAGCCGCCACGCGAGCCACCAGAGCGGCGCGGCGAGAATCAGTCCCCAGACGAAATAACCGAGAAAGGTTTCCATATCAGCGGCGTTCCTGGGCTTTGAGCGGCAGCGATACCGGGCGCGGCTCGGCGCGCGGCGCTTCGCTGCCGCTGGCCTGGCGCGCTTGCTCCGGTTGTGCCGGTTGCGCCGATTGTGCCGGTTGCCCCGCGATGGGCGCGAGCGCGGCGGCAGCGAACGCGGGGAGCGCCGGCAGCAGGCCACCGGCCTCGGACGCATCCTGCGCGGCGTGGTGGCCTGTGGAATGGGTGCTTCCGGCGTTTGCGCCAGCGCTGGTACTGGTGCCACTTCCGCTCGGCGTATCCGTTGCTGCCGTTTCTTCGCTCGCAGACGTCTGCGGCGCGTCTGACCCGTCCGGCGCATTCAGCACGAGCCAGCCCGAATAGTCGGGCGGCGTTTGCGCCTCGATCTCGTCGGTCAGCGTTTCGAGTAGCGCCGCGATCGATTTCGGATCGCCGCAGCGCTGCTCGCCCTGGAACAGCTCGGCGAGCGGGCGCTTGAACACGCGCTGGAGCACCGCGTCGGCGTCGCCGAGGCGGCAGGCGAAGAAGAACACGTAGAGGCTGTCGCCCGCCGCAGTCATGATGTCGCCCGCGCGTCGCAGCAGGCAAGCCTTGAGCGCGTCCACGTGGGCCACTTCGGGCATCAGCGCGAGGCGGATCAGCACGCTCGGCAACTGGATCACGCGGCTGCGCTCCACGGCGGCGCCCACGAGCTCGACGAAGCGCGCCGCGCCCACGTAGCCGGTTTCCTCGCCGTGCATGACGCCGGCGAGCGCCTGGCGGTAGTCGGCGGGCACCGGGCGCGAGTACACCTGGCCTCGCAGGCTTTCGACGATGGCTTCCACCTGGGAGAGCGTCGTATGGCGCGGCACCACGCGGTTCGCGCCCAGATTGAGCATGAGCGATTCGTAGCGCATCGCCACGGCTTCCTCGCGCACGATGATCTTGAGCGCGTTGCCGCATTGCAGCCGCAGCGTATGGACCTGCTCGGCCAACGATTCGAGCTCGCGGCTCGCACCGAACTCGAGGATCACCGAGGCGGCGACAGCGGTGCGCGCGGCGGCGAGCGCGGCTTCGTTGTCGTCGACCACTTGCCAACTGGGCGGCAGCACGCGCTCGTTGAGCACGGCGTCGCGCGAGACGATCACGCGGCCCTCGTCGGGCGCGAGCAGCCCGACTTCGCCGATCGAGCTTTCGAAGGTGCCGCTCTGGGTCGTGATCATGAGCCGATGATCGATGGCCGCGAAGCGCAGCGGCAGCGACTGGCTGCCGAGCACCGCTTCGCCGGCGCGCCAGAACGCCACTTCCCAATGGAACTGGCCCTGCGTCTGCAAGAGTTGCGCGGCGCCGGCGAAGCGCGCCTGGAAGGCGGCGAGCTCGGGGTGCGTCTGGTCGTCGCCGAGGCCCGGCGGCTCGGCGAACAGCAGTACGCCGTGGCGGTGCTGCGCGCACCAGTTCGCGAGCTGCGCGCCCTGGCGCGCGAGCGTGGCCGGGTCGTGCCAGGCAAAGAAGGCCTCGGCGCCTTCGATATAGAACTGGCTTGCGGGCGCCGCGCACTGGTTGGCGAGGGCGTCGAGCGCCTCGATCAGCACTTGCGCGCCGTCGCGGTCCGGGAGCGGAACGAGCGAGCAGACGTTGGCCCAGTGATGGGTCGAGCCCGGCCGGTCGATGTCGATGCCGTGATCGCGCAGCGTGGCCGCGATGCTCGCGCCGTCGCGCGTGGAGAGCACCGTCGCGGGGCCCTTGAGCGCAGCGGCGGCGGTCTGCCAGAAGAGCGCGTCGCGCGCCGGCGAGGCGCTCGCATAGACGACGTACACCTGGCCCGCGCCCAGCGCGGCGAGCGCGGGCGGCAGGCCTTCGATGGCGAGCGGCGCGCGCTGCGACAGGCGCGCGAGCAGCGACAGGTGCGGTTCGCGGCCGGCGGCAGTGCCCGGCGCTGCCGCGCGGGCGCCAGCCGCGGGCCGCGTGGGCCGTGCCGGTTCGGAGGCGGAGTCGCGTGCGGGTTCGTTCATCGTCGTGTCTCGGGCAGCGCGGTGTGCGTCGAAATCTTCATCTCAATAGTCCGAGTAGGGTCTCACCGGCGTCGGCGGGTAAGGTACCGGGCCATGCTGCGGCGAGAAGAAGTAGCGCAGATACACGAGGCCCACGTTCGGCGCGTAGTCGCGCGAGCGGTCGAGCCGGAAGCGTCCGCCGGCCACGAAATGCGGCGTGATGCGGTACTCGAGCGCCGCTTCGACGGCATAGCTGAAGCCGCCGCCCGAGCCGCCGCCGAAGTAGGGGTTGCCGGCGAGGGCCTGCAGGTCGGGGCGCGTGGGGAAGAACGGCGAGCGATCTTCGTTCGTGAACGACATACCGACCGAGCCGTCGATTTCCCACGAGAGCTTCTTGTAGCGGCCTTTCCAGTCGAGCGGGATGCCAACCGAGAAGTAGCTTTGCGGGCTGTAGTAGCCGCCGTTGCCGAAGGTGTAGAAGTGCTCGTTCTTCGAGTATTGCCAGTAATTGAGCGTGAGGCCGCTCGACACGTCCTGGTCGGGCCGCTTCCAGACCGTCCAGCCGTAGCCGCTGCGCACCTTGAGCTCCTGGTTGGTCGGCACATTGGAGCCGGTCAACAGGCCGAAGCCGAGGCTCGTGAAGAGCGTGCCCGGGCCGAAGTCGTGCGCGCCGCGCACCGTGATGGCGTTGCGCACCACGCCGCCCCATGTGTCGCCGGTGACCGGGTCGCGCCCGCCGGCATACGAGACGAGGCTGCTCGTCATGGCGCGGCGCGAGACGTCGACCGACACCGACGCGCGCGGGAAGTCGTAGCGGTACAGCAGGCCGCCCAGCACGCTCGTGATCGGGAAGCCGAGCGGCGTGGAGCCGATGTCGGCGCGCCAAGTGGTGTTCGCGCGGTTGTACTCGTAGCCCGCCGCGAGCGCGACGCCCGTGGCGGTCTCGTTGATCGCGGGAATATTCGCGTTGCCGAGCGCCGGGGCCTTGCCGTAGTCGTAGACACCCTGGTTGCCATCGGGCAGCGTGCCGGCGTTCAGGTAGACCGTGTCGGCATGGAAGAAGTAATGGCCCGTGTAGCCATCCGGGATGCGTACATAGAGCGGAATCTCCGTGGCGTGCAGCTCCGAAATGCCGGAGTCGCCCGAGAGATTCGATTGATACCACTCGGTCGCGACTTGCCCCTGGCGGCGATCCTCCAGCCCTTGCAGCGCGCGGCCCGCCGAGGTGAGACCGTCGGGGCCGGGCTGCTCGCCTTCGGCCTGCTCCTGGGTGAGCGAGCTGCGGTAGAGGCTCGCGGCCTCGTCGTAGTCGCCGCGCGACTGCGCCACGCGGCCGGCCTGGGTGGTGACGTCGGAGCGCTCGGGGTAGCGCGCGCGCAGCGGGTCGACCACGTCCTGCGCCTCCTCGTCGAGCCCCTGCGCCGTGAAGCGCCGCGCGATGGACAGGCGCGTGTCCACGTCGTCGGCGGGGGTGTCGGCCAATACGTCGCGCACCATTTCGGCAGCCTCCCGGTCGCGGCCCATGCGCTCCAGCATACGCGCAACCGTCAGGCGCGCATCGGCATCGCCGGGCTGCTGCGCCAGCACCTGTTGCGCGGATGCCATCGCGCCTTTGTAGTCGCCCTTCGCATCGAGCAGGTCGGCCTGCTCCAGCAGCCAGCGCTTGTTCGATTTGAGCCGCTCGGGCACGGCGTCGAGCGTGCGCCGCGCGCTCGCGAGGTCGCCGTTCTCGATCTGGCGGTCGGTCGCGCGCACGGCGAGGCGCAACTCCTGATCGTCGAGGCTCGCGCGCTGCGCGTCGGTGAGGCCGGGCTGCGCGCGCGTGGCGTCAATCCACTTGGCCCAGTCGTCGTCGCGATTGGCGGCGGCGAGCAGCTCGCCGTAGCGCACGCGCGCACCATTGGCCTGCGGATCGTCGGGGTGCGCCGCGAGCCAGTCCTGCACGAGCCCGAGGCCCTTGTCCGTTGCGCCGATGGCGATCCATTCGCGCCCCACCGACGCGAGCATCTGCGGGTCGTTGGCCGCGTTGGCCTCGGCGGCGGCCGAATCGAGCAGCGCGCGCGCCTCGTCCTCCTTGCCCTGTGCGATGAGCTGGCGGGCCTGCGCCATCTTCTTCTGCGCCGCGAGGTTGCTCATCAGGTCGCGCATGCCTTCGCTGCGCTCGGCGGCCGGCACGGCGTCGAGCTGGGCCGCGGCGCCGTCCACGTCGTCCACCGAATTCAGGTAAAGCGCCGTGGCGTAGCGCATGTCGGGCGAGGGCGAGACATTCAGGCCGTCTTCCATCACTTCGCGCCCGAGCGCGGGCAGCCCGAGATCGCGGTACTGGCGCGCGAGCGTGAAGCGTGTCCAGGCGTCGTCGGGCGTGAGGCGCACGGCGTCTTCGAGCTTCGCGATGGCCGGGCTCTTGCGGTTCTCGGCCAGCAACTGGTCGGCCTGGATCGAGAGCAGCTCGGCGTGCAGGCGCTTGAACTCGGCCGTGGAGCCCGAGAGGCGCGGCGCCGTCGCGGCGATGAGCGGACCGATCTCGTTGTCGCGATGGGTTTCGCGCAGCACCGTCACGAGGCTGCGCAGCGCGTCGATGTCGGGCGTTTTCGCTTCGACGAGCGGGCGCAGCACGGTTTCGGCCTCGGTCCATTTCTTCTGGGCGATGAGCGAGTCGGCGAGGATGCGCGCGGCGTCGGCGTTGCCGGGATCGAGCGCGAGCGCTGCACGGGCGAGCGCCTCGCCTTGCTCCGGCTGGCCTTGCGAGTTGGCCGCGCGCGCCTTCGCAATCGTGCCCCAGATCGTGGCCGTTTTTTCGAGGCTGCGCCACTTGCCTGCGTTGTCGGGGTCGAGCTTGAGCGCGCGTGCGAACAGTTCGCGCGCCTCGTCGTGGCGGCCTTCGCGCAGGCGCACGAGACCGAGCGCGCCCAGCGTCGCGCCGTCGTTCGGATTGGCGCGCTGGGCGCTCTGCAACGAGGCTTCGGCGTCCTTGAGATCGCCGCGCTGCAGTTGCGCGAGGCCGCGATTGCGCGCGGCCGCGCCGGGGCCCGCTGGGCGCGCGCGCGCCGGGGTCGACGCGCTGCCCGAACCAGCGCCCGAAGCGAGGCTCGCCGGCGGCACGTAGCGCTGGCCGCTGGCCGCCGCCGCGTTGGCCTGCGCCACGGCTTTCGGCCCGAGTTTCTTCGCGAGGTCGGCGACGGTCTGCTGGGTGTCGGTGTCGTCGGGTACCTCCTGCAAGTAGCGCAGATACCAGACGTAATAGGCCGGATCGTCGCGGCCCGCGCTGTTGAGCGCGCGGCGCCAGTATTCGAGTGCGAGCGCGCGGTTGCTGTCCTGGCGCCGATAGACGCCGTAGATCAGGTTCAGGCCGTCCATGCGCGTGCTGGCGCGGTCGGTGAGCAGGTCGCCGAGCGTCAGCGCGGCGGTCGTATCGCCCGGATTCTGCTTCACGCGCGCGCGCAGTTCGTTGATGGCCTGTGCGCGGCCAGCGGCCGTGCCGGCAATGATGCGGTAGTAGTCGCGCTCGAGGTCGCCTCTGGGCGCGCCGTTCGGGAACAGCTTCTTCATGCGCGCCGCGGCTTCATCGCTTTTGCCCGCGCTCGAGAGCAGGCGGATTTGCGCGAGCTCGTTCTTGTCGGTGGTGGCGAGGCGATACGCGTCGGCGAACTCCAGCGTCGCGCTCGCGTTGGGCGCGGTCTTTTTCAGTTGCGCGAGGATCTTCGCTGCCTGTGCCGTGTGGTTCATGCGCAGCTCGATCTGGCCCATGAGCGCCAGCGCGTCGACCTGCTGCGGATCGAACAGCAGCGCCTTCTGCACGAGGCCGCTCGCGACGTCGGGGCGGTTCTTCGCCATCCACATGCGCGCCGCCGAAAGCAGTTGCGCGGCTTGTGCCGAGGGCGCGGCGGCGTTCGCGGCCGGTTGCGGGGCGTTCTGCGCATTCGGCGCGCCCGCGGCGTTTTGCGCGCGTGCGGCGCATGGCAGCGCCGCGATCAGCAGCGCGAGCAGCGGCGTGAGCGAGGGCGCGCGGCGCGGCGCGTTCGCGCGAAGGGTCAGCGCGGCGCCGGGCATCGGGTCGTCCATGCGGGCGCGACGCGACCTTGCGCGTCGAAACGGTAGAGGCCTTGCAGATAGCCGAGGCCGAACAGCATCAGCACGCTGCTGTAGTAGCCGGGCGGCGACTTCTGCGCGAGCGCGCGGCTGCGCGCGACTTGCGCGTCGGCGAGGTCGGTGCGGCCCAGCGCGGAAAGATAGGGCGCGACGGCTGCCGAGAACCCGCCGTTGCCTTCGTTCGGGCCGGGCGTGCCGGTCTGCGTGTCCACGCGCTCGGGCGGAAAGCCGTGCGCCGCCACGAAGGCCGAGACCGGCGCGAAGGTGGCGAGCGTGGCGCCGCGCAGCGGATCGTCGTAAGCGAGCATGCCCGCCCACAGGTAGACGCGGATGGCGTTATAGGCGCTTTCGGCGTGGGTTTGCGCATCGGGGGCGAAGGCGCCCTTGCCGCCGCTCTGGGCGCGATATTCCACCCAGTCCGGCGCGTAGCCGTGCGGCGCCGTGTCGTTGACGAGTTTCGTCGAGCTCGCCAGCATCGCCTTCCATTCGGGCGCTTCCGGCGCGGCCTGCAGCGCAAGTGCGAAGCGTCGCATCAGTTGCAGCGGCACGTAGCTCGGATTGAGCCGCCATGTGCGCTTGTCGAGCTTGAAGCCCATTGGCCCGGGCAGTACCGTGCGGCCGAGGCCGGGCAGCTCGGCGCTTTCCTGGCGCACGATGTTGCGCGCCATCAGCATGCCGAGCGCGGTGTAGCGGCGCACGTTCCAGAGGCGTCCCGCTTCGAGCAGCGTATAGGCGATCCAGAGGTCGGCGTCGCTGGCGGAATGTGCGTCGATCACGCCCCACGCGGGCTTCGGCGCCTGGGCGCCGCCCGCGCCGCTCGCCGCGGCGTCCGCGGCAGCGCCGGAAGTGCCGGAAGTGCCGGATGCGGGCAGCGCCGCGCCGTCCTCGCCGATGTCGGTGCGCCCCCAGATCCATGCGGGCAGGTGCGTGGCGAGGTCGCCCTGGGCGAGATTGTTCTCGGTCCACGTGAGCACTTTGTCGAAGCTCGCGCGGTCGTTCGCGACGAGCGCGAAGAACAACGCGTAGGACTGGCCCTCGGACACGGTGACCTGGCGCGGCGTGCTCGCGTCGATGACGCGGCCGTCGGCGCTCAGCAGGTCGCGCTTGAAGGTGGTCCAGTCGGGCCACGCGCAGGCCGCCGCCGGTGCCGCTGGTGCCTTCATTGCCGCGCCGCCCGCGCCCGCCGCCGCCGCCGCGGACGTGCCGGCTGCATGGGCCGCATTGGCCGCCTGGGCTGCGCCGGGCAGCCAGAGCGGCGCGAGCGCGCAGGCGCTGGCCGCGAGCCAGCGCGCGAGGCTGGACGATGCGCCGCGCACGCTCAGTCTCCGGTGCGGCGCGAGGCCATGCGGCCCAGCGCCCAGAACACCGTGAACGCGACGATGAGACCCGCGAGTATGCCCGCGAGCGCCATCAGCGACGGATAGCGCGAGATGTGCACCCACAGGCGCGCATACCACGGCAGGTCGCCGACGAAATAGCGCTCGCCCACGCGCAGGCCTTCCACCTCGCCGTGACGCATGACGCTCAGATCGCCGTGTATCTGCGAGACATCGTTGCTGTTCTGCAGGGCGTCGAGCACGTCGCCAAGCTGCGCCGAGGAGGTGCTGGTGAGCGCCACGACGCTGCGCTCCGACGCGAGCGGCGACTCGAAGCCGATCAGCGCGGCCATCGGGCCGCCGAGCGAGACGATCGAGCGGCCCTTGGGCGTGGCCTCGTCGTTGTCTTCGGTGCCGCCGAGCCAGCCCGGCCAGCCGGTCTTCTGGTCGCGCGTCGCCACTTCGGTCTTGCCGCGCTCGATGAGGAGCGGCAAGTCCTTGCCCCACTTGGCGAGCAGATTCGCGGCCGAGCCCGCGCCGATCACGAGCAGGTCGTCGCCGCTCACGCTGTCGATCCGGCTCGCGGGCACGATCTTCACGCGCAGCGAGGGCAGGCCCGTCCACTGGCCCATGTGGCCGAGCATCGTGAGCACGGCTTCCTCATCCTTCGCGTCGGGCGCGTCGGGGATCACGATGGCCGTTTCCGAGAGGTCCGCCATGCGCGTGAACGGGTAGCCGCTATTGGCGAAGTAGGCGAGGTTCGGCAGCGCCGTGTAGTGCGCGAAGCCGCTGAAGTCGATCACCGAGTCGGGATCGATGGCCGCGCGCGCGACGTCGGCGGCCGTCGAGGTGCACAGGCCCGTCTTCTGCGAGTCGATATGGAACTGGAACTGGAACTGATTGTTCGAGCCCACGCGGAACGCCGGGATCTCGATGTCGCTCGACGCGCGCGCGTCGGTGCCCGAGAGTAGCGGCACGGCGATGCGTGCCTCGTCGGAGGCGCGCGTGACCGGCTTCAGGCGCTGCGAGCGCACGAGCTGGTCGTTGATGCTCACGTTGAGCGTCGAGTCGTTCCACGTGGACGGCGCCGTGTAGCGATAGCGAATGTCGAGCGGCACGTTGCTGTGCGCCCACGCGTAGAGGTCGGCGGGGACGCGCATGTTCACGCGGATCGCCGGCGGGTTGTAGCCCGACACCTGCAATTGCTGCGGATCGCTCACGAGTTCGCGCAGCATCACGGGGCGGTCGGTGGGCACCCAGTTGGGCGCGTCGTAGGGCTTGCGCGCCGGGCCGAGATCCACGGACTGCACCACCACGCTGCTGCCCGCCATGCCGGCCTGGCCGAGCACGAGCGCATCGGCGGCCTTCTCCAGTTCTGCGGGCGTGCGGCCCGCGAGCACGAGCAGCTTGCGGCCCGATTGCGGATCGGCGGCGGGATTGTTCATCAGCGTGATCGTGGGGCCCTTGATCTCGGGCAGCGTGATGCCGTCGGGCATCTGGCCCGGCAAGGCGAGCGCGATGGCGTTGGCGTCGGCGGGCGCCGCGCGCAGGACCGGGAAGCGCGCGCCGCGATAGCTCGCGAGCGCGCCAAGCCACGACGAGACCACGCCGGCCGCGCGCAGCGCGGGCACGCCCGCGTTGGCGGCGAGCACGAACGGCACGCGCACGAGGTTGTTGTCGTGCTTGTCGAAGAACGGCGCGGGCAGCAGGCCGAGACTGTTGGGCAGATCGATGCCGACCGTGTTCAGCGTGAGCGTGCTTTCGGGCGCGACGTCGGTCCACAGCGTCGAGTGATACGGGTCTTCGCAGTGATCGAGCGTGTAGTGCGCGATCATCTGCACGCTGATGTTGTTGAAGTCGGTAAAGAGACGCGGGTCGAGGTTGACCTCGCTCGTCACCAGCTGACCGGCGGTCTCTTTCACGAGCGGAATGGTGGCGACCACTTCGCCGTTCACGAGCACTCGCAGATGCGAAAGCGGATAGATGAGCGACGGCGAGTACGTGTAGACGAGCCGCAGCTTCGCGCTGGTGACGACCTCGTCGGTCCGCACGCCGACATTCAGAGACCCGGTGGGGTCGAGCCCGCGCAATTGCAGCGGACCGTAGCTGCCCAACTGGCGCAGCGTGTAGACGCGGGTGCGTGGCGGCCCCAGCGGGGCGGGCGCCGCATTGGCGCCGGCGGGCATGGCGATCGTGCCGGGCGCTGTCTGGATGACGGCGGGGCCGTTGCCGCCCGCGGTGCTGACGAGGGTGCCGGGCACGCCGCCCAACGAGGCATCGGCGGAGCCGCTTGTGCTGCTCGTGCCGCTCGTGGCTGCCGTCGCCGGCGCGGCGGGCGCCGAGCCGGATGCGGCTGCGCCCGGCGTTGCTTTGACAGCCGGCTTGTCGGCGGCAAGCAGGCTGGACGCCACCAGCAGTCCAGCCGTCAACGCGCCAAGGCGAACAGGTACGGAAACTCGCATCGCAAACGGCCCCTTGTTTTGTTCGCGACGGCTATTTCCGCTATGCACAGTCAGCCGTCAGGTGATATTGGCGGTCTCGCTTCGCCCGCCGGGCACTGCGCTGGCACATCTTGGAATTCGTCGGAGTTTATCTGACTCTTATCAAACGCGGCAGATGATTGCTCACCGTTTATTTGCCTCAGATAGTCAACGACTGTTGCGTGGAGAATGGGGATTGAGGGCGCCGCCGCGTTGGCGCAGCGCAAACCCGAGTTCCCGGCTATGCGTGGCGAATGCGCGCCTCGCTTGCATCGCCGTGGCGTCGTCGCCACACCGCCACGCAATAGAAGCGGAAACGCAAAAAAAGCGCCGCGACTGCGGGCAGTCGCGGCGCCATGTCGTCGGGCAGAAAGACATCGCAAGCGGATGTCAAGCCGCGGCCGTTCAGAAGTCCGTCGTCATCGAGAACAGTACCGTGCGCGGCGCGCCCATCGTCAGATAGCCGCCGATCGCGGAGCTCCAGTAGGCCTTGTTGGTCACGTTGAGCACGTCGGCGCGCAAGGTGGTCGGACGGCCGAACACGCTGGTCTTGTAGCGCGCGCCAAGGTCGACGGTGTCCCATGCCTTGATCGACAGCGTGTTGGCCGCGTCGAGATACTGCGGGCCGGTATGGGTCCAGCGCGCCGACACGGTGAGGCCCGGAACCCACGGCAGATCGTATTCCGCACCGAGGTTGAGCATGAAGCTCGGCACGCCGATCGGATGATTGCCGTCGGTCGCGCCCGTGTCGAGCTGCACCGCGTTGATGTAGGTCGCGCCGGCCATCACGCGCACGCCCTTGTACACCTCGCCGAATACCGACGCCTCGATGCCGCGATGGCGCTCGTCGCCATCCGCCACGAAGTAGCCCGCGCCGTTGGTATAGGTCTGCGGCTTCTCGAGCTGGAATGCCGCGAGCTGCGCGCCGTACTTGCCGGTGTCGTACTTGACGCCCACTTCGTACTGCGTGGTGCGCTCGGGCGCGAGCAGCGCGCCGTAGTTCTTCGCCGTCGCGGGCGCCTGGCTGCCCGCCGAGAGCGACTCGCTGCGGTTCGCGTAGATCGACACGTTCTGCGCCGGCTTGAAGACGAGGCCGAAGAGCGGTGTCGTGATCGAATCGTTGTAGGCCTCGGTCTGCTGGAGCGTCGAGGACGACCAGGCGTTCGACAGAATCTCCTGATGGCGCACCCCCACCGTGAACAGCACGCGGTCGTGGAAAAAGCCGAGCGTGTCCGACGCGGCCACGCTGCGCATCAGGCTGAGCGCCGTGACGGGCGGATCTCCGTTCATGCCCGCCGAGTACACCGTCGGCGGATACGGCACTTGCTGGGTGCCGTAGAGGCTGGTCGGGAAGGTGTCCGAGAGCGTCCAGCCCGACTGCGTGTTCACGCGCACGATCGAGGCGCCCGCGGTCACGAAGTGGCTCACGGGGCCGGTATTGAAGTGGCCGCGCACGCCCACCTCGGCCGAGCTCGCGTCTTCCTTGCGCGGCACGCCGAGGCGCGAGGCCGTGGTGGTGGCGGGATCGGTGTAGTAGGGCGAGAGATATTCGCCATGCTCGTCGCTATGGCGGACGCCGCCCGTTGCGTACGCCGTCCAGCCCGGCAGGAAGTCGTATTCGGCGCGCAGGATGCCGACGGTGTCCTCGGCCGCGCTGTACGTCCACGTTTGCCCGTAGTTGGACGTGGCCGAGGGCACCGTCGGGATCGAATCGCCCGAGACATAGACGACCGGGCGGCCGTCCGAGACGTGTTGGCGCTGATAGAGGAAGTCGCCTTCGAGGCGCAGCTTCTCGCCGCGCCAGTCGAGCGCCACGGCGGTCTGACTATTGCGCCGATGCTCGCCGTCGATGCTGGTTTCTCCGTCGCGCGCCGACTGGTTCACGCGGATGCCGAACTGGTCCGCGTCGCCAAAGCGCCGGCCAATGTCGATGCGCGTGCCGAACTCGCCCGAGCCGCTGCCTTCGAGCGTGACTTCGGTGAGCGGTTTGTCGTCGGCGTGCTTTAGCTGCAGGTTCACGCTGCCGCCAATCGAGCTGCCGCTGGGCGCGGCGCCGTTGATGAAGGCGCTGGCGCCCTTGAACACGTCCACGCGCTCGATGGCGGGCGTCTCCACGAGCTGGCGTGGCGTGATGCCGTAGAGGCCGTTGAGCGAGACGTCGTCGCTGTCGAGCTCGAAGCCGCGGATCACGTAGACCTCCTGGAAATTGCCGTAGCCGTAGGCCGTGCGTACGGCGGGGTCGTTCGCCAGCACGTCGGCGATCGTGCGCGCCTGTTTGTCGGCGATGGCCTTGGCGGTGTAGGTGGTCATGCTGAACGGCACGTCGATGCTCTTCTGCTGGCCGAGCACGCCGAAATTACCGCCGCGCGCGACCTGGCCGCCGCCATAGGTGGGTGCGAGATCGCCGGGAAGCGTCTCTTTCGCTGCCTGTACCTTCACGGTGGGGAGTGTGGCGTTGGCGCCTGACGCCGGGGCAACGGTATCGACCCGGGCGGTATCGGTGGCGCCCGCGTTGTCCGCTTGCGCGAACGCGGCGGCAGGCAGCGCGAACGCCGCGGCAATGGCCGCGAGGATCGCGCGGCGGCTGGCTGCCAGCGCCGGCCTGGTGGGCTGCGTGGAGCGATTGAAGGGGGCGGTGGGTTCGAAGGGCGTGGCCGCAAAAAGAGGCGGCGAAGGCAAACGGTGCGCGGACATAAAAGCGTTCGAGGCGTGTGGTCGTGCTGCCAGGCGCGAAGCCGGGAGCTTCGGGGCGGGTGGCAGGTCGTCAAAAGTATGCGAATTGTATTGCAAATGATAACGATTTGCATTTGATATTCCGCATTCTCTGGACGGATTCGGCGTTTACACAACGCCAGCAAGGTCTTCGATGACGTTGCGAATGCAACGAATGATTCAAGGGCGCGATGAAGTCGATCGCACTACGGCCCGCACCATCGATCACGCTTTCCCGCACGCCGACGCGCGCGACGTGGCCACCCTGAAGGCAGCGAGCACGGCAACCGTGCACGAGGCGCAGGCTCGCCTTGGCTTGCTCGCCGCGTACCTGCGTCCCATCTGCCCGGGCGCGGCCATTGCCGGATCGGCCGTCGCCGTGCCGGTGGTCTGCGCGCGGCAGATCGCGCACCCGGGCGACGTGATCGTCGCCGACGACGGCGTGGCGGTCGTGCCGCGCTCGATATGGATTCCTTAGTTAACCTTATGGTGTGAGCGACGCGCTTTCAGCGCATCGCCAGTCTGCCAACCCGGCCTTCCACCACGCGCGCCGATGGCGCCGCATCGGCCACCGCGAGCCGGATCGCGTCGATCAGCGCGCGCGCGGCGGGCGAAGGCGCGCTGTCCGCACGCAACGTGAGGCCGATTTCGCGCCGCGTGCTGGAGAGCGGCACGTCGAGCACCGCGAGCTGTCCCGACGCGATCTCGTAGTGCAACTGCTGCGCCGAGACCGCGGCGATCATGTCCGTGCCCATCAGCAAGCCGCGAATCACCGCGAGGTCGGCGGTCTCGACGCCCGGCGTCGGCGGCTTGAGTTTCAGGCGCTTGAACTGCGCTTCGAAGAGCCCGCGTGCGGGCGAATGGATGCGCGGGACGATCCATTGCGCGTTACGCAAATCGCTCACGCTCAAGCCCTTCTGCTGCGCGAGCGGATGCCCCTTGCGCGCGAGCACGACCATGTCTTCGGCCATCAGGCGCTCGTTGGCGAGGCCACTGGCCGCATCGTTTTCGCGCAGCGCGCCGAGAATGAAATCGACATCCCCCGCGCGCAAACCCGCCACTAGCAGTTCATAGGCGCTTTCGTCCGTCACCACGCGCACGCCCGGATGCAGCGCGCTCATGCGCGCGATGGCGGCGGGCAGCATCAGCGTCCGGCCGAGCGGCAGGGCGCCCACCGTCACCGCGCCCCGGATGTTGCCGTGCAGCGCGGCGATGTCGTCGGGTACATGGCGCAACTCGTTCAGCGCGCGCCGCACGTGCAGAAGAAAAATCTCGCCCTCGGGCGTGAGCTGCACGCCGCGCGGGCTGCGGTGAAACAGGGTGACGCCCGAGCCGCTTTCGAGCACCCGCATGGCGCTGCTCACGGCGGGCTGGCTGATGCCGAACGCGCTCGCCGTGCTCGGCATGTGCCGGTGGCGCGCGAGCGCCACGAAAAGCTGCAGGCGCCGCGTATTGAGCAGCCACGCGGGCAGGGTGCCTTCGGGCAGGGCGCGGCGGCGCGTCTGGCGCGCCGCGCACCACTGCGCCAGCGCTTCGAGCTCGATAAAGATGCGTGCGCAACGATCCAGCACGATGCGCCCCACGGCGGTAGGCAGCATGCCGGAGGGCTTGCGCTCGAAAAGCGGTTCGCCGAGCGCCGTTTCGAGCTCCTGCACCGAACGCGTGACCGCCGATTGCGCGCGATAGAGCGAGGCGGCGGCGCGCGTGGCGCTGCCGGTATCGGCGACGAGACGAAACGCGCGCAGATGCGCGAGGTTGAGCAGATCAGCGGGATTCATGCGGCCCCCCAAGCAGATGCAGCCGCTCGACCGAGAGATTGAGACTGTCCTTCGAAATGTGGGTGTGCTCTTTCAAGAGGGCCTCCACGCGTGCGCCTTCGCCATTGAGCAACGCGCCGACGATGGCATGGTGCTGGCGATGCGCGTACGAAAGCATCATGTACTGCTGCTCGCGCGCGGCGTGGTCGAAAACCACGGTGGCCGGCGAGACGAACGGGACTTTATCGTTCAGGCCGAGCGCCGCGCTTACCGCATGATTCTGCGCCGCTTCCACAATCAGCGTATGGAAACGGCCATTCATCGCGGCGTAGCGCGTTTCGCCCTCGCCATCGAGCCTGCCCGATCTGAAGATTTCGTCGCCTTCGCGCAGGCAGTCCTGCAGCGCGCGTGCGAGCGCCGCATCGACGCCGCGCTCGGCCACGCTGCGCGCGGCAAGCCCTTCGAGCACCCCGCGCACGTCGATGGCGTCGAGCACATCGCTCACGCTGAAGCGGCGCACCGTGTAGCCGCGCGCGCCGGTGCGCTCCACCAGCCCTTCGGTCGCGAGTACGCTGAGCGCGTAACGCAGCGGCGTGCGCGATATGCCGAGCTGTTCGGCGAGATGCGCTTCGACGAGCCGCTGGCCCGGCGCGAGCTCGCCCGCGAGAATGCGCGTGCGCAGCGCCTGCACGATGATTTGCTGGGTTGTCTCGTTCATGGGTGAGTCTGCCTCGCCTTGCGCGGAGCGTCTTGCGAGTTCGTTCTTTTGGTATCTGTTTCGTTTATGGCTCTGTCGCCACACGCGCCTCGCGCGAACCACGCCGAAGTGATTTCAGGATACCAAAAAGCCGTTGCTGGCCGTGATCCGCTGGCCGCTTACCCGACGGGCTGAACCTTGAAAGCCTCATTTATATGGGCAGAAAGCGCAAATATAAGTAATTACCCCTAGTTCCCCCGGAAGCGGCGACTCTGTAATTTTGTATCCCAATTGAGGGGCCAGCGCGGTGACGCTGCCCTGCACTGAAGTCATCGAGGGCAACAGTATGGCAAGGATAGTGGGCGGCATCGGCACATCGCACGTGCCGACGATCGGCATGGCGTACGACAAGGGCAAGCAGAACGAGCCCGCATGGGCGCCGCTCTTCAAAGGGTACGAACCCGTGGCGGAGTGGCTGGCGGCGCGCAAGCCGGACGCGCTCGTGATGTTCTACAACGATCACGCCAACAGCTTTTTCTTCGATTGCTACCCGACCTTTGCGCTCGGGGTTTCGCCGCAGCACGAATTCGCCGACGAGGGGGCAGGCAAGCGTCCGCTGCCCGACATCGAGGGACATTCGGAACTGGCGATCCATATCGCCGAGCAACTCGTGAACGACGAATTCGATCTCACGATCTTCCAGGACAAGCCGCTCGATCATGGCTGCAACTCGCCGCTCTCGCTGATGCTGCCGCACGAAGGCGGCTGGCCCACGAAGCTCGTGCCGTTCGAGGTGAACGTGCTGCAGTATCCGCTGCCCACGGCGAACCGCTGCTATCGGCTCGGCCAGGCGCTGCGCCGCGCCGTGGAGTCGTTCGAGGAGGACCTGGACGTGGTCGTGGTCGGCACGGGCGGCCTCTCGCATCAAGTGCACGGCGAGCGCAGCGGCTTTAACAACACCGAATGGGACATGGCGTTCCTCGACCTCATCGTGAGCGATCCCGAGCGGCTCGCGCGCATGAAGCATGTGGACTACGTGCGCCTGGGCGGCGCGGAGAGCGTGGAGACGATCATGTGGCTCGCGATGCGTGGGGCGCTCGCGCCGAAGGTTCGCGAGGTGCATCGCAACTACTACCTGGCGACGAGCACGGCGATGGCCGTGACGGTTTACGAAAACGACCACGGCGACACGGACGAGCCGCGCGAGGTGGTGCAATGAATCCGCAGCTGGAGGGCATCGAGGCGCTCACGGGCACCTATGCGTTCGACATTCGCCAGAGCATCAAGGCGATGCGTCTGAACCGCTTCTTCTGGATGATGCGCGAGCCCGCTGCGCGCGAGTTGTGGCTGAACGATCGCGAGGCGGCCTATGACGCCGCGTCGCTGACGCCGCAAGAGCGCCTGCTCGTGGACAACACCGACTGGCTCGGGCTCGTGCAGTACGGCGTGTGCTTCTTCGTGCTGGAGAAGTTTGCGCGTGTCGTGAAGATCACGAATCTGGGCATGTACGCGAGCATGCGCGGCGAAACGCTCGAAGCGTTCCTGAAGACGCGCCGCGTGCCCGACGCCGTCTGATTTCGCGGACCGGCGCGCGACCCCGCGCGCGGTTAGCGCCGTCTCGTCTGCAGCGTGCGACACGACACTCCCGCGCCCGCGCCACGGGGGTGAGCTGGATGCTAGGCTTCGGGCGTCTGGGCGGCAGACTGGGCTCGCCCTGCGCTTCATCACAACCCCGGTGGCGGGCGCCTGAGCGCTGCGCCGCCTCGCCTTCCTGTATCCTCCATCGCGTTTCGCTGGACCGCTCCGCAATTTTTGCTATCCGCATGAAGGCATAGGGGCGAAGCACGGCAAGTGAGCGGACTGTCCAGAACACTTCTTTCAGGTGTAATGCGATGAATCGATTGTTTCTGCATGCGCTATTCAAAGCGCTGGCATTGATTGGCGCGCTGTTCGCGCCCGGCTTTGCGGCGGCGGCCAGCTTCGATTGCAGCAAGGCGGCTTCGGTTACCGAAAAGCGCATCTGCGCGTCGGCCCGTCTGAGCAGCATGGATACGCGGCTCACCGCGCTTTACCAGAAGCTCGCCAACGGCACGAATGCCGCGGCATGGCGCGACGATCAGCGCGCATGGCTGCGCGAGCGCAATCAGTGCGGCGACACGGCTTGCCTGTCGCGCGTATATGGCGAGCGCCTCGTCGTGCTCGCGAACGGTGCGGGTCCGTTCCACTGGCAAGGCAAGTGGTGGCGCGTGGATGCAAGCGGCCATTACGGCTCCGTGCTCACCATCGAGGATGTGTCGGCGAGCAGCATGCAGTTCGGATTCGACGCCTTTTCAGGCGCGAATTCGGGTGCGCTCGAAGGCAAGGCGGCGTTCGGCAAGGACCCGGCGGCGCATTACGCCGGTAACGCCGGGGCATTCACGCAACACTGCGCGCTGACCTTCACACGCAAGATCAACCGTATCGAGGTCGCGCAAAAGGGCGACTCGGCCGACTGTGGCGCGGGCGCAGGCGTGCGCTTCGATGGGACTTACGTGGCGGCCGCGCAGGATCCGAACGCGAAGGCGGATCTGCTCACGCTGGGCATCGTAAAGACGTCTGCGCAGGACGAGGCCATCCACACGTTGCTGGGCCGCGACTACGATGCGCTGCTCGCGACAGCCGACTCCGTGAGCGACGACAGCGCCGCTGCCGGCATGCCGGGCGTGACGGTGGTCAGCACCTTCGTGCGCGGCATCGCGTGCGATACGAAAGCGATGGTGATGTACGACGCGAACGGTCACTACTGGATCGCGCTATGGTCGCCACAATCGCAATCGGACAAGGACGGCACGAGCATCACGGAACTCAGGTACTACACCAACGTAACCGCCGACAAGAAGGCGCTGCCGAAACCCATCGCGGCACAGCGCAACCAGGTCTGCCCCTCGGAGCGAGAGGTCGTGCGGATGATGCCGTGAGGCGGCGCATCGCCAAACCCTCCGCGCCTGCGCGAAACAGGCACAATAACGCCACGGTAAAAGCATTCGCGTGAAGAGGAGGAGATATCGATGACTGACACGGTCGATTGCGTCGTGATCGGTGCCGGGGTAGTCGGCCTCGCGGTTGCGCGCGCGTGTGCGCTGCAAGGCTGGGAGACTGTGCTCGTCGAGGCGGAGAACGCCATCGGCACGGGCACCAGCTCTCGCAACAGCGAGGTGATTCACGCGGGCATCTACTATCCGCAGGGCTCGCTTAAAGCGCGGCTATGCGTGCAGGGCAAGCAGCGCCTCTATGCGTATTGCGACGAGAAGGGCGTGCCGTACGAGCGTTGCGGCAAGTTCATCGTCGCGACGCACGAAGGCCAGCTCGACGCGCTGCGAGCGATTCGCGCCGCCGCCGCGGCCAACGGCGTGGACGATCTGCGCTGGCTCGAACGCGACGAAGCGCAGGCGCGCGAGCGCGCGCTCCATTGCGTGGCGGCGCTCGAGTCGCCGTCGACGGGCATCGTGGACAGCCACGGTCTCATGCTCGCGCTGCAAGGCGACATCGAAGCGGCGGGCGGCATGCTTGCGTTCTGCTCGCCGGTGACCGGCGGTGCGGCGCAAGCCGGACAGCCGATCTTGCTGAAGGTGGGCGGCGAAGAGCCGATGGCGCTGCGCGCGCAGCGCGTGGTCAATAGCGCGGGGCTCTACGCGCAACAGGTGTCGGCGTCGATCGACGGCATCGCAGCCGGCTCGATTCCGCCGGGGCGCTACGCCAAGGGCAATTACTACTCGCTTTCGGGCGCCGCGCCGTTCTCGCGCCTCATCTATCCGATTCCCGAAGAAGGCGGCCTGGGCGTGCATCTGACCATCGACCTCGGTCACCAGGCGCGCTTCGGCCCCGACGTCGAATGGATCGACACGATCGACTACACCGTCGACCCGCGTCGCGCGGCGACATTCTACGAGGCGATCCGCAGCTATTGGCCCGCCTTGCCCGATGGCGCGCTGCAGCCGGGCTATGCGGGCATCCGTCCCAAGCTGGCCAGCGGCAGCGACTTCCTGATTCAGGATGCGCGCGAGCATGGCGTGCGCGGACTCGTGAACCTGTACGGCATCGAATCGCCGGGATTGACGGCGTCGCTTGCGATTGCGGACGAAGTGGTCGCGAGATTGAACGGCGAGGCATGGTAACGTTAGGCGCGCGCCACAACCGTGCGCGCAGTCATCACGCAAAAAACGCAGAGAAAGGAGCAGAACGTGGTCTACGAAATGGCGCAGATTTCCGTGCAGGCCGGCAAGAACGCCGAATTCGAAGCAGCCGTGGCGCAAGCCTTGCCGCTATTCCACCGCGCGCGCGGCTGCAGCGGCGTCGAATTGCAGCGCAGCGTGGAGGAGCCGAATCAGTACGTGCTCGTCGTGCAATGGGACACCGTGGAAGATCATATGGTGCACTTTCGCGAGTCCGCCGACTTCCAGACGTGGCGCGGCCTGGTGGGTCCGTACTTCGAAAAACCGCCGGCCGTGGGGCATACGCAGGTGGTGGTGAAGTAAGCGTCGAGCGATTGATTGCGCGTGTGCGGTCCATCGTGCCGCGTGTGACGTTTGCTGGTTGCCGGGGTGGGAATTGGCGAGCGCTCACCCCCTCACCCCAAACCCCTCCACATAAGCCGCCGCATTCCCCCCATCCCACACTCGTCCATCGACGAAAACCGGCTCGCCAAACGCCGCTGGCACTTCAACCCCTATCGCAAGCGCCGCCTTCCGATACAGCGCAGTCTGATTCACCTCCCGCGCGATCTCCCGATAATCGCCGCGCCGCGCGATCATGCCCCAGCGTTCGAACTGAGTCAGGAACCAGATTCCTTCGGACTCCAATGGGAAATTCACCGCGCCGCTTTCGAAGAACTTCACGCGGGCTCGATCGGAAGCGTCGCGTCCATCAAGCTGCTCCGCAATCAATGCCGCATCCACGCCCAACATCTCCGGCCGCGCGAGCCATTGCGCAATTTCCTTGCGATGTCCCGCGCCGTCGAGCCATCGGCAGGCTTCCAGCATCGTTTGCACCAGCGCACGCGCCGTATTCGGATAACGCGCGACAAAGTCGCGTCGGCACGCCAGTACTTTCTCGGGGTGATCGGGCCAGATTTCACCGCTGCGTATCACCGTGCGTCCCACGCCACGTTGACGCGCCAGCGCGGGCCAGGGCTCGCCCGCGCAAAAGCCGTCGAGTCGCTCCCCGGTTAGCGCCACCACCATCTGGGGCGGCGGAATCACCACGCTGTCGATATCGCGTAGCGGATGCGTACCCTGCGCGGCGAGCCAGTAATTGAGCCACATTGCGTGCGTGCCGGTCGGAAAGGTCTGCGCGAATATCGGCTTGCGCCCGAGCGCCGCCAGCGCGCGAGGCAGCGCGCCGTGTTCGGCGAGCGCGTCGGCGAGCCGGTTCGACAGCGTGATCGCCTGGCCATTGCGGTTGAGCACCATCAGCACGGCCATGTCCTGCCGCGGTCCGCCCATGCCGAGCTGCACGCCGTACACGAGACCGTAGAGCGTATGCGCGGCGTCGAGCTCGCCCGCCAGCAGCTTGTCGCGCAGCGCGGCCCACGAAGGCTGACGCGAAAGCTCCAGCGTGAGGCCGTGCGCGTGGCCGAATTCGAGCCGCTTCGCAGCGACGAGCGGCGCCGCATCGGCGAGCGGCACGAAGCCTATTTTGAGGTGCGTCTTCTCCGGCGCGGCGTGAGGGGGGCGTGTGGCGTTCATGGTCGGCGTTTCGTTTGGGCTCGTGCAGGCTCGTGCGGGCGCAATCAATCTGGCTGGCGGTGGTCCGGCGCACTCATTTGCGCGAGTGATTGGCGTGGTCCCGCGGTTCCGCCGCCGCGACGATCTGGCGGGCCACTTCGGCGAGTTTCAGGCTCTGGTCCATCGCGCGTTTGCGCAGCGTCGCGTAGGCCGCGGGCTCGGTCATCTTCTGTTGCTCCATCAGAATGCGTTTCGCGCGGTCGATCACCTTGCGCTCGGCCAGTTCGCGCTCGGCCTGGGTGAGCCGCTCGCGCAGCTGCGCTTCCTGTGCGAAGCGTGCGAGCGCGACTTCGAGGATGGGCGCGATGCGCTCGCCCGCGAGCCCTTCCACGAGATACGCGGTCACGCCCGCATGCACGGCGGCGCGAATGAGTTGCTGATTGGCGTCGCTGCTGAACATCAGCACCGGGCGCGGCGCGGTGGCGTTCATCACGGCGAGCTGTTCGAGCGTGTCGCGCGAAGGCGATTCGGTGTCGACGATGATCACGTCGGGACGCTCGCGCTCGACGACGTGATGCAACGCCTGCGGCGTCGCCGGGTTGGCGAGCATCTCGTAGCCGAGCCGCGCGAGGGTATCGCGCAGATCGCCGATGGGCTTGTCGGTGTCGGTTACGAGCAGGACGCGCAGCATGGTGTTTCGATGGTCGGCGGCGTGAAAACTTCGGGTGATCGGTCGGTTCTCAACGGAGCGTGCGCCGTTGTGGAACGTGCAGCCTTCCAGCAAGGTACGTGCCAGTTTTTGCAGCGCACTTGAATGGGGCTTGCCGACCATCGCGGCGGGGCGACGGGCAGGCGACGAAGGAGACGTGCTGCACCGCAGCAGTGCGCTGTGCAGCTCACCGCACTCAACTGGCGCAACGTCCGAAGGCAACCAGGGCGGAAAACATGGCGCCTGTCGCTCGATTTGCAACTAACAGCCAAGGCTCGACGGCTTACTTGACTCAAGACCCGAAACGCAGCGGCGAAAAAAAAAAGCGCCGGCAAAGCCGGCGCGCAGCGAAATCTCACTACCTCGGTAACTTAGCCGGCCTTGCGCACGGGCGGAAAACGCCGTTTGCCGTTGCCGATGCTGATACGGCGGAAGCGCTCCTTCTTGGTCTCTTCCTCGAAGTGCGAAAGCGAGACCTTGACGAGATCGGCGCTCGACACGATGCCGACGAGCCGCATCGATTCGCGATCGGATACCACGGGCAGGCGTTCGAGCCCATGCACCGCGAGACGCGCGGCGATCCGGCGGCAGGTTTCCTCGGGCAGCGCCACGTCGGGAGCGCGCAGCGCGAGCAGCTTGCCGAGCGGTTGATCGAGCGCGTCGCTGGCGTCGCTCGCGCGGACCGCTTCGAGCATGGCGCGATCCACCACGCCGAGCACCCGGCCATCGCGCACCACCGGCCACGCGCGGCGCTTTTGCGTGGGGCCGAAGTACTGCGAAAGCGCGTTGCGCACGCTCACGGTGGCGTCGATGGTGTCGACGTTGCGCGTCATCACTTCATCGACATAGTGGCGCTCGAGCGGATCGACGCCGTACTCGCGATAGATGTGATAGCCGCGCCGCGCGATCTTCTCGGTCATGATCGAGCGCTTCATGACGACCGTTGCGAAGCCGTGCGCGACCAGCGTGGCCGTGAGGAGCGGCAAGAGCGCGTTGGTGTCGTGCGTGAGGCCGAAGGCGAACACGATGGCCGTGAGCGGTGCGCCGAGCGTGGCGCCCAGCGTCGCCGCCATGCACACGAGCGGCCAGAGCGCGGGGTCGCTGCCGGGCAGCACGTGGCTCAGCACGCAACCCAGGCCCGCGCCCAGCATGAGCAGCGGCGCGAGCACGCCGCCCGAGGTGCCCGAGCCGAGCGCCACGACCCAGATCACGGCTTTCACCACGAGGATGGCGACGGCCACCTGCAAGATGATCTGCTGATGGAGCAGGTCGCCGATCACGTCGTAGCCCACGCCCAGCGCGCGCGGTTCGATGAAGCCGCCGATGCCCACCACGATGCCGCCGATCATGGGCCACCACGACCAGTGCAGCGGCAGGTGCGCGAACAGGTCCTCGACCTTGTAGAGCGCGGCGGAAAGCCCCGAAGCGAGCGCGCCCGAGAGCAAGCCCGCGATCACGCACGAGAACAGCGCGAGCGCATGGGGCGTGGGGGTCTGCATCGCGAAGAGCGGCTCGGTGCCGAAGAACACGGCGCGCGCGAAACCCGCCACGGCGCACGCGAGCGCGACCGGCAGGAAGCTGCGCGGGCGCCATTCGAACAGCAGCAGCTCGACCGCGAGCAGCACGGCGGCCACCGGCGTGCCGAACACGGCCGTCATGCCCGCGGCCGCGCCGGCCACGAGCAGCGTCTTGCGCTCGGCGGAGGTGAGCCGCACGCACTGCGCGAGCAGCGAGCCAATCGCGCCGCCCGTCATGATGATCGGACCTTCCGCGCCGAACGGGCCGCCGCTGCCGATCACGATGCCCGACGAAAGCGGCTTGAGCACGGCCACTTTCGGCGACATCTTGCTCTTGCCGAACAGAATGGCCTCGATGGCCTCCGGAATGCCGTGGCCGCGAATCTTCTCGGAGCCGAAGCGCGCCATCATCCCGACGATCAGCCCGCCCACCGCCGGCACGGCAATGACCCAGAGCCCGAGCGTGTTCAGCGCGGGCGAGTGATCGGCGAACGAGAAGCGGCCGAAGAAGAACAGATTCGTGAACCAGTGAATGAGGCTCAGGAGCACGAACGCCGCGAGCGTGGCCAGCGCGCCGATCACGGCGGCGAGCGCGCTGATGCCGGGCAGGCGCGCGTTGGCCGAAAAGTCGCGCTTGTGAGAATCGTCGAGATGCATGGTCGTCAAAGATCGATTTGCGGAATGGTGAAGGTGCCGTCGAGCGATTGCAGTTCCGCGCGATGGAGTTCGGCGAGGCGCGCAAGCAATCTTTCGCCGCCATCGAGCAGATGCACTTCCACCTGGCGACGATCGCGCTCGCTCACGCGCCGCTCGACGAGATCGAGCGCTTCGCAGCGCGAGACGAGCGCCACCACGCCGTGGTGCTGCGCTTGCAGGCGCTCGGCAATCTCGCCGATGGTCGCCCACGTGCGGCCAGGATAGCCCTTCACGTGCAGCAGCAGCAGATATTGCAGCGGCGTAATGCCTTCGCCCTGAGCGGCCTGTTCCGAGAAGCGCTCGAAGCGGCGCATCTGATAGCGGAACTCGGACAATTGCTCGAAATCGGTCTTCGTCAGACCGCGCGAGTTGTTCTTCATTGGGAATTCAAATGGGTGCGATTCGAAATGCTAATATATCACAATGTGATATTTATGGGCAGCCCAGCCGCAGCCGTCGCGCGGCGCGCAACCCCTCGCGGCTTGCCTCGGCTTACCTCTGCTCACATGCCGCTCAGGCGCTCTGATGCTGCAACGGCTGGGCCTGGCGGTACAGGCCCGAGATCAGATCCGCCTGCGTGACGATGCCCACGAGACGCCGCTCGCCGTCCACCACGGGCACGTGGTGGTGGCCGCGTCCCGCGAAAATGCCGAGCAGTTCGACGATGGGCGTTTCGCCGGAAATGGTGCGAACGTGCGTGCTCATGATCGTGCTCACGTGCACGGCATCGGCGGGGTGCGCGGCGATACCGCTTCGAAGCGAATGCAGCAGGGCGCGCAGCGGGTGGCGGCCGAGGCCTTCTTCGGCAAGGTCCGCGCGCGTGACGATGCCTTTTACGTGGCGCTGGGCGTCCACCACCGGCAGCGCCTTGATGTCGTGCCGCTTGAGCAGCGTGCGCGCTTCGCCCACCGTGGTCGCGGGCGTGATGCTGACCACGTCGCGTGTCATGACGTCGGCGCAATCGAGCTCGCCGAAGCTGCGCGCATAGGCGCGAATCTCGGTTTCGCGCAGCAGCGCTTCGAGATCGTCGGTGTCGATGTCGAGCAGTTCGTCGCGCTCGCGCAGCACGGCTTCGAGATCGGCGCGCGAGAAGCCGCCCGGCGTGGTGGCGGGCTGCACGGCCTTGGGTTGTCGCGCCGCGTGCGGGTAGCGGTGCCCGGTGGCCGTGTGATAGACGAGCGCGGAGACCAGCAGCGTGAAGGATTGCAGCGCGACCGGCTCGAACACGAACTCGTAGCCGAGCGCGTGCACGGCCGGGCCGCCGAGCACGGCGGTGAGGGCGACCGCGCCCGAAGGCGGGTGCACGCAGCGCAGCGTGAACATCGCGCAGACCGCCACGCCGATGGCGACCGCCGCAGCCTCTACCGGATCGTGAATGAGCAGCGCACTGGTCACGCCCACGGTGGCCGAAACGAGATTGCCCCCGATGATCGACCACGGCTGCGCGAGCGGACTCGCGGGCACGCCGAACAGCAGCACGGCCGAGGCGCCCATTGGCGCGATCAGCCAGGGGATGGTCGAGGCGTCGCCGAGCAGATAGTGCGAAACGGCGCCGGTGAGCGCAATGCCGACAAGGGCGCCCAAGCCCGAGCGCAGACGCTCACGCCAGCGCAGGGTAACGGGAGACGGGGCGAAACGCGTGAGCCAGCGAAGGATTCTGAAGCGTGACACGGTTGGAAATGGCGATAAAAGGTGCGAATCGGTGTCCCCGCCGGGACGTCCGCGATTTTTTGAGACGGCGATTGTATCGCAATGTGATATATGTTGCGACGCATCGTCGCTGATACCTGTAATTTGGGGTTCGATCATGATGCGGTGGAAATCGGGCGTGGCGCCCGCTTCGATGTAACAAAACCGCTGCATATGTAACGCCGCGCGCCCCCGGCTCCGCGTTACGCCGCGTTGAGTTACGCTGACAGGCGCTGATCGTGCGGATGTCGCGCTTGTCTCCCCGGCCTTGCCGCCTCGCGCGCCAGCACCGCATGCCAACGATCGACACGGACGAGAAATCGCAATGAAGAAGCTCTTTTTCCTGGGCGCGCTGTTCGCGTGGTCCATCGCGGGGTTCACCTGCAGCGCGAGCGCGTTCGCGCAGGGCGTCGACCAGTCGGACCCGCAGGCGCTCATCAAGACGGCTACGCAACAGGTGCTGGACGAAGTGCGCGCCAAGGCCATCGCGCCCGACGACATCCCGCGCATTCGCAGCATCGTCGACCGGGACATCCTGCCCTATGTCGATTTCCGCCGCACCACGCAGCTCGCGATGGGCCGGCACTGGCGCACCGCCACGCCCGAGCAGCAGCAACAGATCGTGGAGCAGTTTCAACTGCTGCTGATCCATCTGTACTCGGGCGCGCTCGCGCAGCTCAAGCCCGACCAGCAGATCGAATACGCGCCCATGCGCGCCGCGCCGGGCGACACCGACGTCGTCGTGCGGACCTTCGCGCAGACGAGCGGCAACCCGGTCGAGATCGACTACCGTCTGTACAAGACGCCCCAGGGCTGGCGGCTCTACGACCTGAACGTGCTGGGCGCGTGGCTGATCCAGACCTATCGCGCGCAGTTCAACGAGAAGATTCAGCAAGCGGGCGTGGATGGGCTGATTCAGTTCCTCAGCGCCCACAATCAGCAACTGGAGGCGGGCAAGCCTTGAGCCGTTGCGCACGTGCACGCTTTCGCGAGGAGCGCGTCTGCGCTACGCTTGCCGGCCGGTTTGTCCGCCGTTGCCCACTTCGCGACTGCTTCGCGCCCGATCGATGACCTTTCGATGACCTGTCGATGCCCGATTGACTCCCGATTGGCGCCGCACGCACTACCCTGAACTCAGGCGCGCCCGCTGCGCGTCCGATCCGATTGCCCGACCAGCCAACGCTTCGCCATGAATTTCCAGAGCCCGCCTGAGAGGCCATACTCCGAGCCGCCCCATGGACCGTCGGGGCCGCCGCCCGGCCGCCGCAACCGCGTCTTCGCATCGGCCACGCCCACGATGCACACGCTCGCCGCGGTCGTCACGGGGGTGGTGGTGGTGTCCGGCCTCTACTTCGGGCGCGCGATGCTCATCCCGATCACGCTTTCGGTGCTGCTGAGCTTCCTGCTCGCGCCGCTCGTGAACGCGCTGCGCCGGCTGCACATTCCGCAGTTCCTCTCGATCCTGATCGCGGTGCTCGCCACCGTGCTCGCGCTGGCGGGCGTGGGCGCGCTGATCGCCGCACAGGTCGTGCAGCTTGCCGCCGATCTGCCGCAATATCAGGAAGCCATTATGGAGAAGGCGGAAACGGTGCAGGAAAAGACCGTGGGCCGCGCCGACTCGCTGATGACGCGCGCCGCCGCCACGCTCCAGCGCATCACGCCCACGCCGCCGCCCGCGCCGCCGCAGCCGCGCGGGCGCGCCGCGCGCAACCAGCCGCAGCCGCCGATGCAGGTCGAGGTTCACACGCCCGCGCCCACGCCGATGCAGCTCGCGCGCCGGGCGTTCGCGCCGGCCATCGCGCCGCTCGAGACCGGTTTCATCGTGCTCGTGGTGACCATTTTCATCCTGCTGCAGCGCGAGGATTTGCGCGACCGGCTCATCAGCGTGTTCGGCTCGGACGATCTGCATCGCACCACCACGGCCATCAACGACGCTTCCGAGCGGCTCTCGCGCTACTTCGTCGCGCAACTGGGCGTGAACGTCTCGGTGGGCGGCGTGATCGCCATCGGGCTCGCGGGTATCGGCGTGCCCGGCGCGCTGCTGTTCGGGGCGCTCGCGGCGCTCATGCGCTTCGTGCCGTACATCGGCATCTGGATTGCCGCGGTCATGGCGACGCTGCTGGCCGCCGCCATTCAGCCGCAGTGGACCATGGCGGTGTCGACGCTGATCTTCTTCATCGTCGTCGATGTGGTGGCGGGGCAGTTCGCCGAGCCGATGCTCTATGGCCGCCGCGCGGGTCTTTCGCCGCTCGCGGTGGTGGTGGCGGCGATCTTCTGGGCCTGGCTCTGGGGGCCGGTCGGTCTCGTGCTGTCCACGCCGCTCACGCTGTGCATCGTCACGCTCGGCCGGTACGTGGACCGCCTGAACTTCCTGACCATCCTGCTCGGCGACCAGCCGGCGCTCACGCCCGCGCAGACCTGCTACCAGCGCCTGCTCGCCGACGACCCGCACGAGGCCTTGCTGCAGGCGGACCGCCTGCTCACGGAGATGCCGCTCATCGACTATTACGAGCAGGTGGTGTTCGAGGGCTTGCGCTTCGCGCGCAACGACGTGCTGCGCGGCGTGTTGCCCGCCGAGCAGCTCGCGCGCATCAATCAGGCGCTGCTCGACATCGTGGAGGATCTCGAATCGGTGGACGATTCGCGCCACGCCGCAAGGGAGGACGCGAGCGGGCGCAAGTCCGCGGAAGGCGGCGCCGACGCGCCCCCGGCGATTCCCAGGGACGGCCGCGCCGTGCTGTGCGTGCCGGGGCGCGGCACCTTCGACGAAGTGGTGGCGGCGATCGTCTGCCAGTTGCTCGCGCGCACCAGCATTCCCTGCGCGGCCACGACCTACGAGGAAGTGCGCGCGACGCGCGGCGCGATGGTGGACGCGCAAGCGACGCACGCGATCTGCGTGGTGTCGCTCGACGCCGCGGAGTCGCCGCCGTATCTGCGCAATCTCGTGCGGCGCTTGCGCGAGCGTGCGCCTGCCGTGCCGATCATCGTGGGCGTGCGGGCGGCGCGGCGCGAAGAAGGCCTGAGCATTGCCGACGATGCCGGCACGCACTTCGCCGCCACGCTGCGCGATCTCGTGGAGGAATGCGGCACCGCGCTGGCGGCCCGCCCGGAGGCGCTCGCGCACAAGTGAGCAATGTTGGAAATGTGACAGTCATGCGGGTGTCACATTGAGGCACGATGATATGCGGCCCTATGCCCCTCTGGTTGCGGCATTGCCAGGAGACATGAAGTGCTGAGCCCTCACGAGTTTGCAACGCTGATGCTGATCCGCCATGCGCCGGAGCAGATCGACATGAACCGCCACGAACTCGACACCTTGCTTGAACGCCAGCTCGTCGCGCTCGAACAGCGCGACGAAGGCCGTGGTTTGCCCTCGCTGACGAGGGCGGGCCGCTCGTTGCTCGATGCGCTCGGCCGTGTCGAGCCTGCGTATTTCGCCCACGAGGACATGAGCGGCTTCGACGCGCATTGAGGGGGCGCGCGCCGCCGTTCGAGAGGCGACATCGCAGCCGGTCTCGCAGCCGGTCTCCGGGGTCCGCGCATGCGAACGGTCCGGCAGCGGTCCGCCAGCCATTGCCGCGTCCCGAATCGCGCTGCTCACACCAGTCCGCCACCACCGTCCACGGGCAGAATCTGGCCCGTCACATAGCCGTTGAGCATCGCATAGACATAGGCGGTGGCCGCTTCCGCAGGCTCGGCGCCACGCGGCAGCGGCAGCCGCGCGAGGTAGGCCTGCAAGCGCTCTTGCGGCATCTGGCTGGTGTGCTCCGTGAGGATGATGCCGGGGCACACCGCGTTGACCCGCACCGGCGCGAGATCGACCGCGAGGCCGCGCGCCAGATGTTCGATGGCGCCGCCCAGTGCGGCGGCCAATGGCGCGCCCCTGGCGGGACGGTGGGCGAGCATGCCGCTCGTGAGCGTGATCGACCCGTTCGGATCGATCGAGCGGCTGCCATGCTTCACAGCGGCCAGCGCGCCCCAGAAGCGGACCGTCAAGCCTTCGCGCGCGGCGGCCAGATCGAGGTTGCGCGCCCCCACGAACATCGGGATGTCCCAATCCCCCGCGGTCAGCGCGAGGTGATCGAAGGCGCCGAGCCGCGCAAAGAAGCGCGCCACGCTGTCCTCGTCGCGCAGATCGATCGTGCCGCCCGTTGCGCCGCGCAACTGCTCGAGCGCGGCGTCGACGTTGGCCGCGCGGCTCGACGCGATCGCCACGTCGGCGCCCAATTGCTGCGCAAGCCGGGCCACGGCAAAACCGATGCCGGAAGTCCCGCCAATCACCACGACGCGTTTCCCGTCGAGCGACATCGTTGCTGCGTTCATGGCCTGCCTCCATCAAGGATGTCGGTGCCCGGCTGCTGCGCGCCTAAGGCGCCGGCGTGAAATACCCAGGCTGGTCGAGGTCCGCGATGAGCGTGGGCTGCTGCGGCTGCCAGCCCAGAAGTGCGCGGGTGCGCGCGCTGGAGCTGGGGCAATCGATTTCGGCGAAGCGGGCGAACCAGCCAAAATGCCCGGCGGCTTCCTCGGGCGCGAGGGCGACCACCGGAAGATTCAGCCGCCGGCCAATGACCTCGGCGATCTCTCTGAACGGTACGCCTTCCTCGGCAACGGCGTGAAAGGGACCGCCTTGCGCGCCGCGCTCGAGCGCCAGCCGGTAGAGGCGGGCGGCGTCGAACCGGTGCACCGCCGGCCAGCGATTGCGGCCCGCGCCCACGTAGGCGGAAACGCCTTGCTCGCGCGCAATGCCGATCAGGCGAGGCACGAAGCCGTGGTCGCCGAGACCGTGCACCGTCGGCGCGAGGCGGATAGCGCTTACGCGCACGCCGCGTGCCGCGAACGCCGCGGCCGTGATTTCCGGAGCGCGCGGAAAGGCCGCGATGGGCGCAGGGGGCTGCTCGTCCTCCGTGGAGACGCGGCCAGGTGTCAGGAGCGCCACGCCGGACGAGACGATGAAGGGCCGGTCCGAGCCCGCCAGTTCAGTGCCGATCGCCTCGATGGCGAGCCGCTCCTGCTCGCAGTTTTCCGCGAACCTCGAAAAGTCGTGATTGAACGCGGTATGGATCACGCCGTCGGTCTGGGCCGCTCCTTGCCTCAGGCTTTCCAGCTCGTCGAGCGAACCGCGCAGAACCTGCGCGCCCGCTGCGCTCAGGCTTTGCGCGCCCTTGTCCGAACGCGCGAGCCCCAGCACCCGATGGCCCGCCGCAAGCAGATCCTTGACGACCGCCGAGCCCACCCAACCCGTTGCGCCAGTTACGAATACACGCATGATTTCGATCTCCAGGTTTTCGTCAGGCGTGAATATCGATCCGTGCGCTATCGTGGTAAAGTCGTGACGTTATCGTGTTATAAAAACTACCATGATGAGCGACGATGTCGAAAGCAGCGACCTGTTGGGCGCCTGGCTGAAGGATCGCCGGACCCGGCTCGATCCTGCGGCCTTCGGCTATTCGCCGAAGCGCCGCCGCACGCCCGGGCTGCGCCGCGAGGAAGTGGCGCAACGGGCGAATATCAGCACGGCCTGGTACACATGGCTCGAACAGGGCCGCGGCGGCGCGCCTTCGGCCGACGTGCTCGAGCGCATCGCGGGCGCACTGATGCTGACGGAGGTCGAGCGCGAGCATCTCTTTCTGCTGGGCCTCGGGCGGCCGCCCGAAGTCCGTTATCGCAAGAACGAAGGCGTCACGCCGAGGCTTCAGCGCGTGCTCGACGCCCTGAACCCGAGCCCCGCGCTCGTCCGCACGGCGACTTGGGATGTGGTGGCCTGGAACCGGGCGGCCACGGTGATGCTGGTCGATTACGGCGCGGTTCCCCGGGCGCAGCGCAATGTCCTGCGCTTCATGTTTCTCGACCCGCTGGCGCGCGACGTGCAATACGATTGGGAGAGCGTGGCGCGTTTCATCGTGGGCGCGTTTCGGGTCGACGTGGCGCGCGCGGGCGCGCAAACGGAAGTGAGCGATCTTGTCGACGAGTTGAGCCGCCTGAGCCCCGAGTTCGAGGCCATGTGGCGCGACAACAATGTTCAGGCCCATGGCGAAGGGGTCAAACGCATCCGGCATCCGCTGCTTGGTCCGCTTTCGTTCGAATACTCGGCGTTCGCGGTGGATGGGCGGCCGGACCTGAGTATGGTTGTCTACAATCCCGCCACTGCCGAGGATCAGGAGAAGATTCGCGCAGCGCTTGCGCGCGAGCGCGATTGATCGAGGCACAATCGCACTCGCTGTAGATTCCGGTTGAAACGGGTCAGTCGAAGCGCGCGCAGGCGTGCCGCTCTTCGGCCTGCTCGTGCGCCTGCGCGCTCACCAGTCGATGCGGTGCTTCTCTTCGGTTTCGCGATGACGATGGTCGTCGTCGCTGTGCAGATAAAGGCTCGTCGTGCTGAGCGAGGCGTGGCCGAGGTTGTCGCGCACGAGCCGTAGATCGACATCGCCGTCCGCCATGTGCGAACCGGCGCTGTGCCGCAGCCAGTGCGCCGACGCGCTTTCGAGCCGCGCCGCACGCACCGCGCTGGCAGCGGCTCGGGCAGACGCTGGCATCTGCGCTTGCGTTGCAGGTTCCGCTTCGATGGCCGCCTCCCTATCCGCTTCGCGTGCGGCGGCCTCGCGCAGCCTTTGCGCCGCTCCCGCGAAGATCTCCTTGACGATGCCATGCAGCGCCCCGCGCGTGAGCGGCTTCGTCGACTGGCCGAGCGGCAGCACGAGCGGCGTCGCCTCATGCGGCACGGGCAGCGCGGGCAGACCGCGAGCGCGGCGGTAACGCGCGAGCTCCGCCATCATCTCGGCGGTGGCGGGCACGAGCCGCCGCTTCTCGCCCTTGCCGAGCACGTCGAGCCACCAGCGTTCCACACCCGCGCCATCGCGGCGCGCGAAGAAGTCGCCCATGGTGTTCGTGCCCACTTCGGAGATGCGCAAGCCGCCCAGATAAAGCAGCGTGAGGAGCCAGCGTGCGCGCGAGTGGCGCTCGCGTTGCCGCTCGCTGTCGCGCGGCAAGCTTTCGACGTAGGCCTTCACGTCGTCCCAGAGCTCGCGTTCGAGATAGCGCGTGATGCGCGGCGGCGCGCGGCGCGAACGCTGACGCGAAAGCGCCAGCGGATTGCCCGCGAGATAGCCTGCGCTCACGAGCCACGAGAACAGCGCGTTGAGGATCACCATCGCCTGGCGCTGGCTGGCCGCGGAGAGCGGGCCATAGAAGGGCCGCCAGCGCGGATCGTCGCGCGCGTGCTTGCGCCCGCCGCCCGCGACCCAGCGCGCGGCGGGCTGGGGATCGGCAAGAAAGCGCTGATACGCGATCAGGTCTTCGTGCGTGAGCGACGAGAGCGGCTTGGCCGCTTGCACGAGCGACCAGAGCAGAAGGCGCTCGGCCTCCTTGCGATAGGTCTCGAAGGTCGCTTTCGAATCGGCGACGCGCGCGAGCCATGCGCGGATGGCGTCGAGGTCGTTCGCCGCCGCGATCTGCATGCGTCCGTGCGCGCGGTTCGCGCCGTCACGGCCGTCGAGATCGGCGGGAAGGTCGAGCGCGTCGAGCGGGCGCGGAGCGAGGAGAGCGGTTTGCATGGGCGGTTGGTGCGGCGGCGCGATGTTGCGGTCGAGCGGTGGTGTGGCGCTGCAGCGGCGAAGGAATGAAATAATTTAATGGATGGATGAAATAATGCCATTTTCCCTCATCGTCCGGTAGCTCTATCATGGCGACCACTACGGACTGTTTCCCGCACTTCTCTACGGATGGCAGCGCACATGGTCACCACGCACAATCTCGGCTTCCCGCGCATCGGCGCAAAACGCGAACTCAAGTTCGCTCTCGAACGCTACTGGAAGGGCGAATCCTCGCGCGAAGATCTGAAGGCGCTGGGCGCCGAACTGCGCGCGCGTCACTGGGGCGACCAAAAAGATCTCGATCTCGTGCCGGTAGGCGATTTCGCGTTCTATGACCAGGTGCTCGACATGAGCTTCACGCTCGGCAACCTGCCCGAGCGCGTGCAAGGCTTCCACGGCGACCGGCTCGACAACTATTTCCGCGTGGCGCGCGGGCGCTCGGCGCAAGGCGGCGCTGAGCACGCCGGCTGCTGCGGCGGCGTCGCGGCCGGCGAGATGACGAAGTGGTTCGACACGAACTATCACTACATCGTCCCCGAATTCACGGCCGACACGCAGTTCAACCTCGACACCTCGCATCTGCTCGAACAATTGCGCGAAGCGCGCGCGCAGGGCGTGAAGACGAAGCCCGTGATCGTCGGCCCCATCACGTATCTGTGGCTGGGCAAGGCCAAGGACGACTCGGACAAGCTCGCCCTGTTGCCGCGCATCATGCCCGTGTATCGCGCGCTGCTCGACTATTTCACGGTGAACGACGTCGAGTGGGTGCAGATCGACGAGCCGGTGCTCGTGACGGAGCTCGATCCCGCGTGGCGCGAAGCGTTTGTGACGGCGTACGAGGGTTTCGAGGATCGGCGCGTGAAGCTGCTGCTCACGACCTACTTCGGCCAGCTTCAGGAGAACCTCGACCTCGCCTGCAAGCTGCCCGTCGATGGCCTGCATATCGACGCCATCAACGCCCGTGAAGAAGTGGCGCTCGCAGCGCAGAAGCTGCCTGCGCAGCGCGTGCTTTCGGTGGGCGCGATCAACGGCCGCAACATCTGGAAGACGGACCTGAACGCCGCGCTCGAATGGCTCGAACCGCTCGCGCAGCAACTGGGCGAGCGCCTGTGGATCGCGCCGTCGTGCTCGTTGCTGCATGTGCCGGTGGATCTCGCGAGCGAAGAGCAGCTCGATCCGGAGATTCGCTCCTGGCTCGCCTTCGCGCTTCAGAAGCTTGCCGAGGTGAAGCTGCTGGCCACGGCGCTCGACGAAGGTCGCGCGAAGGTCGCCACGGAACTTGCCGCGAACGCCGCGGCCATCGCGGCGCGCCGCAACTCGCCGCGCGTCCACAACCCGGCGGTGAAGGCCGCCATCGCGCGTATCGACGCGAAGCTCGGCAATCGCCAGCACGCCTATGCCGAACGCGCCGCGAAGCAGGCCGCGCTGCTCAAGCTGCCCGCATACCCCACCACGACGATCGGCTCGTTCCCGCAAACGGCCGGGATTCGCCAGGCGCGCAGCCAGCACAAGCGCGGCGCGCTCGACGACGCGGGCTACCAGGCCGCGATGCGCGCGGAAATCGAGCGCAGCGTGCGCGAGCAGGAAAAGCTGGGCCTCGACGTGCTCGTGCACGGCGAAGCCGAGCGCAACGACATGGTCGAATACTTCGGCGAGCAGCTCGACGGCTACGCGTTCAGCCAGTTCGGCTGGGTGCAGTCGTATGGCTCGCGCTGCGTGAAGCCGCCCATCCTGTTCGGCGACATCAGCCGTCCGAAGGCGATGACGGTCGAGTGGATCGCCTACGCGCAGTCGCTCACGAACAAGCCGATGAAGGGCATGCTCACGGGCCCGGTGACGATCCTCAACTGGTCCTTCGTGCGAGACGACCAGCCGCGTTCGGTCTCGTGCTACCAGCTCGCGCTGGCGATGCGCGAGGAAGTGATCGACCTGGAAAAGGCCGGTGTGCGCGTGATCCAGATCGACGAGGCCGCGCTGCGCGAAGGTCTGCCGCTGCGCCGCTCGCAATGGGCCGAGTACCTGCGCTGGGCCGTGGAATCGTTCCGCATCACCGCGAACGGCGTGCAGGACGAAACGCAGATCCACACGCATATGTGCTATTCGGAGTTCAACGACATCATTGCGTCGATTGCCGATATGGATGCGGACGTCATCACGATCGAGACTTCGCGTTCGGACATGGAGCTGCTCGACGCATTCGACAACTTCAAGTACCCGAACGAAATCGGACCGGGCGTGTACGACATCCACTCGCCGAACATCCCGACGCAGGAGCACATCGTGCAACTGATGCAGAAGGCCGCCGAGCGCATTCCGGCCAGGCGTCTGTGGGTGAACCCGGACTGCGGTCTGAAGACGCGTCAGTGGGCGGAAGTGATTCCGGCGCTGACCAACATGGTTGCCGCCGCGAAGACGCTGCGCACCCAGGCGCAGTAAGCCGGCCGCTCCCCCGCGCCGCGTCCGTCCATCGCTGACGGATGCGCGCGCATCGCGCGCTGCAAAATGCCCATCGGGCAGCCTGCTGTCTCAGGCGTGCTTGAGGGCAAGTTCGCAAGGTATCCCGAACATCTCTGCCGCAAGCAAGGCCGCTTGCCGGACGGCTTGCTCCGGCACGAAGAGATAGAAGCGCCAGAGATCGGCATAACGCTCCTGCAGCGCGCCGATTTCCGCGTAGGCGGTACCGCCCGGATCGTTCAGCGCCGCGAGCCCGCGACTGGTTTCGACAGGAACGGCCGCTTCCTTCATTGCAGTGAGCGCCGGGCAATACAACACAACCTCTGAGTCGTCCAGTCCGAGTTGCGCCGCGATTTTCGCTTCGGCCTGCGCGCGCGACTCGCGCGAAGCATGGTACAGCGCCACCCATCTTTGCCGGTCCGGCAAGCTCAGGCTCCTGCCCGAGACGACATACCCCCGTTTGAGGAGGCGGCGTTCGAGCGTGCGCCGCGAGAGGTTCTCAACGCCGGCCATGCCGCAACGCGCAAGCCGGTCCAGCAAGGTCCAGTCATTGAGTTCGAGCAGATCGCTTTCCGCGAGCGCGCCATGTTCGAGCGCAAGCTCGACCGCCTTGGAAATCATCGCTCCCGCGGCGACCTTCGTGTGATGATAGTAGACACGCTCGGTGAGGTAGTAGCGCAGCCTGAGTACGCCGATGATTTCGGAGCGCGCGTCCGGGCGGTCCATGCCGTGTCTGGCGAGCCTGATGACGAGGCGCCCGCCTTGCTCGGCAAAGCAGCGGAAAATCCTGTCGTCGTAATCCTGCGAAAGACCGGCAAAGTAGCTGTCACGGCGCAGGTAATCGAGCAGATCGGCGTCGATGCATCCGGACACGATGTCCTGCGCCCACCGTGGAACGCGCTCTCCGTACGGCAGACCCAGCAGGCTCCCGACCACTTCGCGCAGGCCCAGGCCGTCAAGGGCGATACCCAGCTCGCCCGAGAACAGGGTGGCGAGACGCGACCCCTTGTCGTGCCGCTCGAACAGGCGGCGCTCGTCTTCCAGCGTATGCCCGAATGGAACGTGAGTGACATCGTGCAACAGAGCGGCGACGCCGATCGCCTCCTCGAGTTCGGGGGAGATGCGAAGCCCCGACTGACGCAACGCCGTCACGATCCGGTGCGCAACCGCGCAGACCCCCACGGAATGATCGAAGCGTGTGTGAAGCGCCCCGGGATAAACCAGACAGGCCGTGCCGAGTTGCTTGATGCCCCGCAAGCGCTGCATCAGGCGCAAATCGAGCACCGCGGCTTCCAGCGCGCCAAATTCAACGTCGCCGTGAATCGGATCGCGTAGCAACATATTCAGCCGTCTGCCTGCGCCAGCGGAATCACGGTCGATGGGGTGGCGCTGCCGCCGCATCGACGTAACAAGGCGCGCAATTCGTTGATGACAGGAAAGACCTCGTGGTTCCAGTCGGCGCCCTGCTGATCGTGTGCCGCCTGTTCCATTTCCACGATCGCGCGGTCTTCCCTGAAAATGCGTTCCGTGAACCACACCAGCAGTGGCCAGGCCGCGTCGAGCAGGAACGGGATGGCGGGCCGGCGCACGGAAAGTACGCCGAAGGTCCGGTTCGTGCGCTGAGCCGAATCAAGCGGCACATAGACGATCCAGAGATCCATGACCAATGCGTTGCTGCCGGAACGGATCTGCAGCGTCTGCCATGGATATTCCGTGCGGACGGTCATGACGCTGCGGTCGCTCTGGCTGCCTGGCCGTCCGCCTCCGCCGAATACGAGGGCTTCGCCAGCCGGCTGCTTGCCAGCCGTACGCGCAAACGTGTAATCCACCTCGATCCAGTTTTCGCCGCACCGGCGGCCCAGCGAGCGGGCGCGCATTTGCCCCATCTGCCGGCGATGCAGGAACTGGTGGTTCATGTCCATCAGGTTCTCGTGCATGAACGAGTAGTGGCATTTCACTTCGCGGCCGAACCTGCGCGTCCTGTACGCCTTGTCCGTAGCGGAACGCAGAGCCGGAACGGGGCGTTCGTCCGCAAGCGACGCGTCGCCGGGAAACACGAAGATCAGCCCGTGCGCCTCGCGGCAAGGATACGAGCGCACGCCATTCGGAAGCCGCTCCCTGCCGAGATACGGGATGTCCGTGCACCGGCCGCTGCAGTCATAGGTCCAGCCATGGTAGCCGCAACGAATCGATTCGCCGTCGACAACACCCGCGTGCAAGGGCACCTGGCGGTGAGCGCACCGGTCCTCGAGGGCGAACACCCGCCCGGAGACGGTACGCACCAGCACGATCGGCTCGCCGGCGAAGCGCACGCCGTGAGCTTTACCCCGTCTGACTTCTTTCGACCATGCGAGCGGATACCAATGGTCGGGATGAATGGGCACACGACGAAGGTCGCGCACCGGCGACTCGCTTGTGCAACTACTGGGCGACATCGTTGCAGACATGAGCCGTGTCTCCTCGTGATGTTTGCGTCGCTGGCGCAAAGCCATTGACAGCATAGCGGATCGCGGCGCTTTGACCAAACCTCCGCCCGGTTATCGCTGGCCTCAAACCGTCGCCACCAGGAACGACTCCCCCGTGGAAGGCCGCAGCCCGTCACTGCGTCCTGCGAAATATCGGGCGACGATATCCGCGGTACTCACATGCCCGGCCTTCGAGAACCCGGCTTCCTTTGCCAGTGCGAGCATCTCCTCGGGACGAAAGAAACTCAGGAACGGCGTTTCCGCAGCGCGCGCCCGTTCATAAACGGCTTCATGCTGCGCACGCTCGGCAGGGTCGACCATATCGAGCGGCAACGTAAACGTCATGGCTAGCGTGGAGCCCGGCGCAAGCTGCGCGATCTGGCGCAGCGTGGCGCGATTCGCTGCGCGCGTGAGATACATCGACACGCCCGTTGACGCCACCACAGCGCGTTGCCCCGCGTCGAATCCCGCTTGCGCCAGCAAGGTCCACCACGACTCGCCCGCCTCGAAATTCACGGGCACGAAGCGCAGCCACGTCTGCTCGCGCAAGCCGAGTTCGGCGAGCCGCTGGCGCTTCCAGGCCTGCGTGCCCGGCTGGTCGACCTCATACACATGAAGACGCGACGCGATTTCGGGCCGCCGCTGCGCGAACGTGTCGAGCCCGGCGCCCAGAATCGCATATTGCGCGACGCCCGCATCGGCTTGCGCGGCGACGAGATCCTCGATGAACCGCGCACGACCGACGATGGACGCGCGATAGCCGCGCGTGCCGTCGGGATGCATGTCGGGACGATCGCGCCAGTTCGCGTCCGGCGCGGCCAGTTGCATGCCGATTGCGTCGTCGAGCACGTGCGGTTCGGCATCGACTTCCAGATGCAGCGCGCGCCAGAGCGCGACGCGAATGGCGCTGGAATCGGGCGTGGCCGTTTTCGGGTCTTGCATGAGCGTTCTCCTGTCTATGCAGCGCGATATCGGGCGCAATCGCCCGCGCATCGCGCACATCGCGCACATCGTGAGCATCGTGCAAATGGCGCAACGCCGGAGCGTTTATCCGGCGCTCGCGCCCGACTGTCATCAATCGGTTCCGCGTTCCAGGGCGATGCCGGGGCGCAGCCCGTAAATCTCCGCGCTCACCGTGCGCAGCGCGTCGATCATGATGCCCGCTGCGGGCGAGAGCAAGCGGTCGGCGCGCGTGATGATGCCGAAGTCGTCCATCTGGCAGTCCATCGGCAGCGGCAGCACCGCGACCATGCCGTGCGCCGCGTAATAGTGCGCGACGTCCTCGGTGAGCACGGCGATCATGTCGCTTTGCTCGAGCACGCGCGTGATGAAGAGCAGCGCGGGCGTCTCCACGACGTTCGAGGGCGGCGCGAGGCTCGCGCGCTGGAACATCAGCTCGAAGCGGTGGCGCAGCACGCTGCCCACCGGCGGGACGACCCACGTGGCGCGCGCCACGTCGGCGAGCGCGAGCGGCGCATCGGCTCGCACGTCCGTATCGTCGGGGGCTTCGTCGTGCGATGACGCATTCGCAGCAGCAAGCAGCGGATGCCCCGGCCGCACCACCGCGCACACCGGCTCGCCCGTGAGCGGCGCGTAGCGCAGTTGCAGCTTGTCGTGCTCGGCGGAAAGCCGCCCGAGCACCACGTCGAGTTTTTCCTGCGCGAGATGTTCGAGCAGCACGTTGCTCGCGTCGATTTCCACCGAGACGCGCATGTTCGCATGCGTGCGCTTGACCGCCGCCACCGCCGCGGGCAGCACGCGCACGCCCGGCGAAGTGATGGCGCCCACGGCCACGTGGCCGAGGCGCCCGGCCTTCAGCGCGGCCAGTTCCTCCTGCGCCTGGTCGAGGCTGCCGAGCACGGCGCGCGCGTGGCGGATCAGCGCGTCGCCGTAGAGCGTGGGCCGCATGCCGCGCGGCATGCGCTCGAACAGCACGGCGCCCAGCATCTCCTCCAGTTCGCGCAGGAGCTTCGACGCCGCAGGCTGCGTCATGTTCAGCGCCGCCGCCGCGCGGTGAATATTGCCTTCCTCCGCAAGCGCGACAGCCAGCAGCAACTGACGCGTCTTGAGCCGCGTACGCACGTACCAGGGGCTCGAATCGAGCATGTTTCGCCTGTTTGTCCCAAATAGTTTTAAGTGTTTATACCAATGCCGATTTCGATATAGAAAGCGTCCGATATTTCATTAGAAGGTTATCAGACTTCTCCCTAGACTAAGCCGAACGTTTTCTCTCCATAGACCCGGACGATGTCGGCAACGAAACCCAAACTGCGCTCCCAACAGTGGTTCGGCACCACGGATAAAAACGGCTTCATGTATCGAAGCTGGATGAAGAATCAGGGCATTCCCGATCACGAATTCGACGGCCGTCCGATCATCGGCATCTGCAATACGTGGTCGGAGCTCACGCCCTGCAATGGGCACTTCCGCAAGCTCGCCGAACACGTGAAGCGCGGCATCTACGAGGCCGGCGGCTTTCCGGTGGAATTTCCCGTGTTCTCGAACGGCGAATCGAACCTGCGTCCCTCGGCGATGCTCACGCGCAATCTCGCGTCGATGGACGTCGAGGAAGCGATCCGCGGCAATCCGATCGACGCCGTCGTGCTGCTGTGCGGCTGCGACAAGACCACGCCCGCGCTGCTGATGGGCGCGGCGAGCTGCGACGTGCCCGCCATCGTCGTGACCGGCGGCCCGATGCTCAACGGCAAGCTCGAAGGCAAGGACATCGGCTCGGGCACGGCGGTGTGGCGTCTGCACGAATCGCTCAAGGCGGGCGAGATCGACCTGCATCACTTCCTTTCGGCCGAGGCGGGCATGTCGCGCTCGGCGGGCACCTGCAACACCATGGGCACGGCCTCCACGATGGCCTGCATGGCCGAGGCGCTGGGCGTTTCGCTGCCGCACAACGCCGCGATTCCCGCCGTGGACGCGCGCCGCTACGTGCTCGCGCACATGTCGGGCATCCGCATCGTGCAGATGGCGCTGGAGGATCTCAAGCTCTCGAAGGTGCTCACGCGCGCGGCGTTCGAGAACGCGATTCGCGCCAACGCGGCCATTGGCGGTTCGACCAATGCCGTGATCCACCTGAAGGCGATTGCGGGGCGCATGGGCGTGCCGCTCGAACTCGAAGACTGGCAGCGCATCGGCCGCAACACGCCCACCATCGTCGATTTGCAGCCATCGGGCCGTTTTCTGATGGAGGAGTTCTATTACGCGGGTGGCCTGCCTGCCGTGCTGCGGCGTCTGGGCGAAGCGAATTTGCTGCCGCATCCGGGTGCGCTCACGGTCAATGGCAAGTCGCTCTGGGACAACGTGCGCGAAGCGCCCAATTACAACGACGAGGTGATCCGCCAGATCGACAATCCGCTGATCGCGGACGGCGGCATCTGCATTCTGCGCGGCAATCTCGCGCCGCGCGGCGCGGTGCTCAAGCCGTCGGCGGCCACGCCCGAGCTGCTTAGACATCGCGGGCGCGCCGTGGTGTTCGAGAACTTCGACCACTACAAGGCGACGATCGCCGACGAGTCGCTCGACGTCGACAAGGACTCGGTGCTCGTGATGAAGAATTGCGGACCGCGCGGTTATCCGGGCATGGCCGAAGTTGGCAACATGGGCCTGCCGCCGAAGCTTCTGCGCCAGGGCGTGAAGGACATGGTGCGGATCTCGGACGCGCGCATGAGCGGCACGGCCTACGGCACGGTGGTGCTGCACGTGGCGCCCGAGGCGGCGGCGGGCGGGCCGCTCGCGGCGGTGCGCAACGGCGACTGGATCGAGCTCGACTGCGAGCGCGGCCGCCTGCATCTGGATATCGGCGACGACGAACTGCGGCGCCGCCTGGGCGACGTCGATCCGGCCGCCGCGCCCGGCGTAGCGGAGCAACTGGGCAAGGGCGGCTATGCGCGGCTTTATGTCGATCACGTGCTGCAGGCCGACGAAGGCTGCGACCTGGACTTTCTCGTGGGCCAGCGCGGCGCCGCCGTGCCACGGCATTCGCATTGAGGCGCGGGTTGCCTACCATGATTAAAGCGCCCATTGCGAGCGAGTCGTGAGCGCGCCCTCGTGCACTTTCTATGGCAGGACCGACGACATGAATACCAGCCCGAATACCCACAAGCAGCCGCGCTATCGCGGCATTTTCCCGGTGGTGCCCACCACCTTCGCCGAGACCGGCGAACTCGATCTGGAGAGCCAGAAGCGCGCCGTCGATTTCATGATCGACGCGGGCTCGGACGGCCTGTGCATTCTCGCGAACTTCTCCGAGCAGTTTTCACTCTCCGACGACGAACGCGAAACCGTCACGCGCACCGTGCTCGAGCACGTGGCGGGGCGCGTTCCGGTGATCGTCACCACCACGCATTACGGCACCACGGTGAGCGCGGCACGCAGCAAGCGCGCGCAGGAGCAGGGCGCGGCGATGGTCATGCTGATGCCGCCGTATCACGGCGCGACCTTTCGCGTGCCCGAGCCGCAGATCTACGAGTTCTATGCGCGCGTGTCGGATGCCATCGACATTCCCATCATGATCCAGGACGCGCCCGCGAGCGGCACGGTGCTTTCCGCGGCGTTTCTCGCGCGCATGGCGCGCGAGATCGAGCAGGTGGCGTACTTCAAGATCGAGACGCCGGGTGCGGCGAACAAGTTGCGCGAATTGATCCGTCTCGCGGGCGAAGCGGCCGAGGGTCCGTGGGACGGCGAAGAGGCCATTACGCTGCTGGCGGACCTCAACGCCGGCGCGACCGGTTCGATGACGGGCGGCGGTTTCCCCGACGGCATTCGTCCGATTATCGAGGCGCATCGCGCGGGCCGGTTCGACGAAGCCTTCGCGCACTATCAGAAGTGGCTGCCGCTCATCAATCACGAGAATCGCCAGGCGGGGCTGCTGGCCTGCAAGGCGCTCATGAAGGAGGGCGGTGTGATCGCGTGCGAGCTGCCGCGTCATCCATTGCCCGCGATGCATGCGCAAACGCGCGCCGAGTTGATCGCCATTGCGCGCCGGCTCGATCCGCTCGTGCTGCGCTGGGGCCGATGATTGATTCGGCATCCAGAATGATTCGGTCACGGATTTCGATAAAGAGGCGGATATCGTCATGAACGCGTCGTATACGTTGGCCATCGTCGGCGTCGGCAAGATCGCGCGCGACCAGCATTTGCCTGCCATCGCGGGCAACCCCGGCTTCGAGCTCGTGGCGAGCGCGAGCCGCAATGCGCAAGTCGAGCACGTGCGCAATTACACCGATATCGGCGCGCTGCTTGCCGCCGAATCCGGGCTTGACGCCGTCTCGCTTTGCGCGCCCCCGCAGGTGCGCTACGAGCAGGCGCGCGCCGCGCTCGAGGCGGGCAAGCACGTGATGCTCGAAAAGCCGCCGGGCGCGAGCGTGAGCGAAGTGGAGGCGCTGCGCGAGTTGGCGCGCCAGCACAACCGCACGCTGTTCGCCACGTGGCATTCGCGCTGTGCGAGCGCCGTCGAACCGGCGCGCGCGTGGCTGGCCGAGCGCACGAATCGCACGATCCGCGCCGTGCACGTGCGCTGGAAAGAAGATGTGCGGCGCTGGCATCCGGGGCAGCAGTGGATCTGGGAGCCGGGAGGCCTGGGCGTGTTCGATCCGGGTATCAACGCGCTTTCCATCGTCACGCGCATCCTGCCGCGCGAAGTGCTGTTGCGCGGCGCCACGCTGCGCGTGCCCAGCGATTGCGCGACGCCCATCGCCGCCGAGCTCGACTGCATCGATACCGATGGCGTGCCGGTGCGCGCCGAATTCGACTGGCGCCACGGCCCCGTCGAGCAATGGGAAATCGACGTGGAAACCACCGACGGGCTGCTCTCGATCGCCGAAGGCGGCAAGCGTCTCAGCATCGCGGGCGAGCCGGTGGAGCTGGACGCGGAGCGCGAGTACGCGGCGCTCTACGAGCGCTTTCACTGGCTTGTCGCGCACGGCGCCGAAGACGTGGACGTGCGCCCGCTACGGCTCGTAGCCGACGCGTTCCTGCTCGGCAAGCACGTCGCAGTCGAGGCCTTCGGCCACTGAGCGCACCGCGCCTGTGCGCGCTTTTATCGGCCGCATTACACACACCAGAGACCACCAGAGGAGACAACAGCATGACCAGCAAGATCCGCCGCTTCACCCTGCGCGCCGTGTTCGCGGCCCTGTGCATCGCGCCGCTCGGCATCAGCGTGGCGGCGCACGCCGATACGCCCACCAAGATCGGCTTTCTCGTGAAGATGCCTGAGCAGGCGTGGTTCATCAACGAGCAGAAGGCCGCTACGGCGCTTGGCAAGAAAGAGAACTTTTCGGTCGTCAACATCGGTACGCCCGACGGCGAGAAGGTGCTGGCCGCCATCGACAATCTGGGCGCGCAGGGCGCGCAAGGCTTCGTGATCTGCGCGCCCGACGTGCGTCTCGGACCGGCGATTCAGGCGCGCGCGAAGCGCTACAACATGAAGTTCGTGACGGTGGACGACCAGCTCGTCGATTCGTCGGGCAAGCCGCTCGCGAACGTGCCGCACCTGGGCATGTCGGCGCTCAAGATCGGCAATCAGGTGGGCCAGGCGATCTCCGACGAAATGAAGCGGCGCGGCTGGAAACCCGAGGAAGTGGGTGCGCTACGCATTACGGACTACGAACTTCCCACCGCGAAGCTGCGCACCGACGGCGCGACGCAAACCCTGCTCGCCAACGGCTTCAAGAAGGAAAACATTTTCGACGCGCCGCAGAAAACCACCGACGACGAGGGCGGCTTCAATGCGGCCTCGCCCGTGCTCGCGCAGCATCCGAACATCAAGAAGTGGGTGATCTATGCGCTCAACGAAGAGACGGTGCTGGGCGCCGTGCGTGCGACGGAGCAACTGCACCTGCCCTCCGCCGACGTGATCGGCGTGGGCATCAACGGCGCGGGCGAAGCGTTCGCCGAGTTCCAGAAGAAGCAGCCCACGGGCTTTTACGGAACCATTGCGGTGAGCTCGACGAATCACGGCAAGGACAGCGCGCAGAACCTCGTCGACTGGATCCGCACCGGCAAGGCGCCGCCCGCCGACACGCAGACCACGGGCAAGCTGATGACGCGCGATAACTGGCTGGCCGTACGCGCCGAACTGGGTATTTAAGGCACGCGCACGAGCAAGGGCAGGAACGCAATGACTGAAACCATGACTCATGCGCGCGCGCACGAAGCGGCGAACGGGGCGGCTCGACAGGGGCAGCGCGCGTACCTGGAGCTCGACGGCATCACCGTGAGCTTTCCGGGCGTGCGCGCGCTCGACCGCGTATCGCTCGCCGTGCGCGCGGGCGAGGTGCACGGGCTGATGGGCGAGAACGGCGCGGGGAAATCCACGCTGCTCAAAGTGCTCTCGGGCGTGAATCAGCCGCAGGAAGGCACGCTCGAGCTGGGCGGCGTGGAGCAGCGCTTTGCCACGACGCGCGCGGCGCTCGATGCGGGCATCGCGATCATCTATCAGGAACTGCATCTCGTGCCCGAGCTCACCGTGGCCGACAACCTGATGCTCGGGCAGTTGCCCAACCGCCTCGGCGTGCTCGACGAGCGCACGCTCGTGCAGCGCGCGATGGACGAATTGAAGCGCCTGGGCGAGCGCATCGACCCGCGCACGCCGGTGAAGAATCTCTCGATCGGCCAGCGCCAGATGATCGAAATCGGCAAGGCGTTGATGCGCGACGCGCGCGTGATCGCCTTCGACGAGCCCACGAGTTCGCTTTCGGCGCGCGAGACCGAGAACCTCTTTCGCATCATCGACGCGCTGCGCGCGGACGGCCGCGCGATCATCTACGTCACGCACCGCATGGACGAAGTGGACGCGCTATGCGATCGCGTGACGGTGTTTCGCGACGGCAAGCGCATCGAGACCTTCGAATCGGTGGCCGATCTCGACCGTAACCGGCTGATTGCCGCGATGGTGGGCCGGGCGATCTCGGACGTCTATGGCTATCGCGCGCGCCCTGCCGGCGAGGTGCTGCTCGAAGCGAAGGGGCTCATGGGTCCGGGGCTCGCCGAGCCGGTATCGTTCGCGGCGCGGCGTGGCGAGATCGTCGGCTTTTTCGGTCTGGTGGGCGCTGGCCGCTCAGAGTTGATGAAGCTGATCTACGGCGCCACGCGCGCGAGCGCGGGCCATGTCGAGCTGGGCGGCAAGCGCGTGAGCTTCGCGAGCCCGCGCGACGCCGTGCGCGCCGGCATCGCGCTGTGTCCAGAAGACCGCAAGCAGGAGGGCATCGTCGCGATTGCCTCGGTGGCGGACAACCTCAACATCAGCGCACGCCGCCATTTCAGCCCCGCGCGCTTCCTGCTCGACGCGAAGCGCGAGCGCGCACTCACGCAGGACTACATACAAAAGCTCGCGATCAAGACGCGCAATGGCGACACCGCCATCGGCACGCTCTCGGGCGGCAACCAGCAGAAGGTGATTCTCTCGCGCTGGCTGGCCGAGCGCATCGAAGTGTTTCTCATGGACGAGCCCACGCGCGGTATCGACGTGGGCGCGCGCGCCGAGATCTACAACCTGCTCTACGAACTCGCGGAAGCGGGGCGCACCGTCGTCATGGTGTCGAGCGACCTGGCCGAGGTGATTGGCGTGGCGGACCGCATCGTCGTCATGCGCGAGGGACGCATAGCGGGCAGCGTGCCGAAGGCCGAAGCCTCGCCCGACGAACTGATCAAGATGGCGCTGCCGCGCTGATCGCAACCGAATGACCGCGCGCGCAGGCAAGATCGCCGCGCGCGGGCCGAACCGATGATGAACCAGAGATGAGTCAAGCCATGCAACCACAGGGCACGCCAACCGTCAACGAAGCCGCCGCGCCGATCACGCCTTCGCGTGCGCGCGCGTGGAACATGATCAACAAATCGGGCATCGTGGTGGTATTCGTGGTGCTGTTCGCGGTGCTGTCCGCAACGGTGCCCGACTTCCTCACGACCCGCAATATTCAGGGGCTGCTGCTTTCGGTGACGCTGATCGGCTCGATCGCCGTCACCATGATGTTCGTGCTCGCGCTGGGCGAAGTCGATCTTTCCGTGGCGTCGATCGTCGCGTTCTCGGGCGTGGTGGCCTCGACGGTCATTACGCAGTCGCATAGCGTGGTGCTCGGCATCGCGGCCGGCATTCTCGCGGGCGGCGCGGTGGGCCTCGTGAACGGCGTGCTGATCGCGCGCTTCAAGATCAACTCGCTGATCGCCACGCTGGCGATGATGGAAGCCGTGCGCGGGCTCGCCTTCCTCACCTCGAACGGCGACGCCGTGATGATCTCCGAAGAGCGCTTCTTCGATCTGGGCGGCGGCTCGTTTCTCGGCATTTCGTATCCGATCTGGAGCAACATCATCGGCTTCGTGGTGTTCGGCTTCCTGCTGAAGAAGACCGTGTTCGGCAAGAACGTGCTGGCGGTGGGCGGCAATGGCGAAGCGGCGCGCCTCGCGGGGCTGCCGGTCACGCGCATCAAGATCACGGTGTTCGTGCTGCAGGGGCTCGTCACGGGTTTCGCGGGCGTGATGCTCGCTTCGCGCATGAGCCTGGGCGATCCGAAGACGTCGGTGGGCCTGGAACTGGGCGTGATCTCGGCGTGCGTGCTGGGCGGCGTCTCGCTCACCGGCGGCGTGGCCACCATTTCCGGCGTGCTGGTGGGCGTGCTCATTATGGGCGCCGTGCAGGACGCCATGAGCCTCATGAACGTGCCCACGTTCTATCAATACCTGATTCGCGGCGGGATTCTGCTGCTGGCCGTGTTGTTCGACCAGTTCCGGCGCAGCAGACGGGCGGTGTGAGGGTGGGGCGCGGCGCGCGTTCCGGCGCGCGGCTAGGTCTCCAGCGCCGCGCCGCCCAGAATGATATTGGCATCGGCGCGCGCATTGTCGAGTTGCACGACGCTCGCCTGCCGGGCCGCGAGCGCGTCGCGATTCTCGATTGCCGTGAGGATGGCCTTGTGCCGCGGCAGCGAGAGCGCATGCGTGTTCGGATGGCGGCTCGTGAGCTTGATCGATTCGGTAAGCGCCAGCGAAAGCATATTGCCGATATACGCGAGCATGTCGTTGTGCGTGGCCGCCATGATCGCGCGATGGAACTCCAGATCGGGCTCGAGCAGATCGTCAGCCGTTTTGGCCTGCTCCATGCGCGCATAGGCGGCGGCAATGCGCGCGCGGTCTTCGTCGCTCGCGGAAATGGCGGCGAGCGCCGCCGCCGCAGGCTCGATGATCTGCCGGACCGTCATGAGCGAGCGAAAGAACTCGCCTTCGGGAATGCTGTTCACGGTCCAGTAGAGCACGTCGGGGTCGAGCATGTGCCACTCTTCGCGCGGCCGCACCACGCTGCCCACGCGCGGCTTGGACACCACGAGCCCTTTGGCGACCAGCACGCGCGTGGCCTCGCGCAGCACGGGACGGCTCACGCCATACATCTCGCACAACGTGGGCTCGGCGGGCAGACGCTGGCCCGGCGCGAGCGTGCCGCCCACGATTTGCATGCCGAGCTCCTGCACGATGCGGCCATGCATGCTCTTGCGTTTCTGTAGATTGCGGTAATCCATGTTTGTCCTGCAGGGGCGCCCGGCATGAGCGGCCCGTGTTCGGACACTCCCTGTTGTAATCGGCCCGCTGCGCCCGATGGGCTCAGTGCGCTCAGTGCGGACTGTTTGCGCGCATGGCCCGGTATTCCCTCCGCACGATGTCCATGAGCTCGGCCACCGACGTGAGCGCACTTTTCTGTTCGTAGGTCACGCGGCCTCGCTGCATCAACATGATGCGATCCGCAATATCGAGCGTCTGCGCATAATTGTGCATGATCATGATAATGGATAGGCCGCCTTTTTCCTTCAAGCGCATCACAAGGTCGATGATGAGTCCCGCCTCACGCGCGCCCATGGCGGCGAGCGGCTCGTCGAGCAAGAGGATCTTCGCGTTCGAATGCACGGCGCGCGCCACGGCGATGGCCTGGCGCTGGCCGCCCGAAAGGCGTTCGACAGGTAGATCCACCGAAGGCACGTGCACGCCGATATCGTCGAGGCATTGGGCGGCGCGCTCGCGCATCTGCCTGTGATCGAGCAATTTAAAGGGCCCGCGCCGCACGATCTCGCGGTTCAGAAACATGTTGTGGTAAATGCTCAGCGAATTCGCGAGCGCGAGATCCTGGTAGACGCATTCGATGCCGAGCGAGCGCGCATGATCGACCGAGCGCAGCAGCGTCTCCTGGCCGTCGATATGGAGCGTGCCGCCCGTCTGCTGATGAAAGCCGGTGAGGATCTTCACGAGCGTGGACTTGCCCGCGCCATTGTCGCCGAGTATGCCCAGAATCTCGCCCTTGCCGAGCGTGAGCGAGACGCCGTCGAGCGCCGTCACCGCGCCAAAGCGCTTCACGAGATTGTCGCCGCGCAGCGCGAGCGGCGCATCGGGCGCGCCGGCTGCGCCGGTCGTGCCTGGCGCTGTGTTCGCGCCGGCAGGGAAGGCTTGCGATTCGTTCATTAGCGTCCTCCCTTGCGGCGAATGCGTCCGACGTGGATGTTGAAGACCATGGCGGCCAGGATCGCGGCACCCAGGATGATGTTGAAGGTGAACGCGTTGATGCCGATGAGCGTGAAGCCGTCGTTGAGGATACCGAGCACCGCCGCGCCGATGAGCCCGCCCACGATGGTGCCCGAGCCGCCCGTGAGCGGCGTGCCGCCGATCACGGCGGCGGCCACGGCGAGGAACATGATCTGGTTGCCGCCCGCCTGCGGGTCGATGGAGGTGATGCGAAAGGCTTCGAGGATGCCGGTGAAGCCCGCGAGCACCGCGGCGAGAACGAAGTTGCCAAGGCGCAGCCGGTTCACGTGGATGCCGGCCTCGCTCGCGCCCAGCGGGTTCGCGCCCGCCGCCTGGGTATGCAGGCCCCAGCGCGTGTGCCGCAACAGCACGTGCATGGCGAATGCGATGACCAGGGTCCAGATGATCTCGCTATAGCCCCACGCGCCCATGAAGGCGGAGAACTCGGGCGAGCCCGGCGTGGCGGCGGGGGTGCCGCGCGAGACCGTGAGCGTGATGCCGTTGATGAGAAAGAGCGTGCCGAGCGTGGTGACGAACGAGGGCAGCCGCAGCCACACGGTCACGGCGCCATTCACGAAGCCGATGATCGCCGCGGCCACGAGCCCCGCGATCACGGCGAGCCACATGGGCGCGCCCGCGTCGTTCGCGAACACCATCATGAACGGCGCGAACGCGAACACCATGCCCGACGACAGATCGATGTCGCCGCCGATCATCAGCATGATTTCGCCGAACGCAATGATCGCCACCGGCGCGATGAACTGCGAGAGGTTGACGAGACTCGCGTTGGTGAGCAGAAAATCGTGGTTCGCGAATTCGAAGTAGGCGGCCAGCAGCACGGCCACGAGCAGGATGCGCAACTCGGGCGCCCATTGCGATGCGAATGAGACGCCCGCGCGCCGGGGCGCGCGGGCCGCTTCGATCTTGCCTGATTGGTTCACTGTATCCATCACGACTTGATTGCGCCGCTCATCGGGACGATTTGCGGCTTGGTGGTCTTGCCTTCATAGCGCGTCGAGGTGTTGAGGTACGGCTCGACGGTCGCCTTCGTCACGAACTTCAGGCCCGTGTTGATGTCGGCAGGACCGACCAGGCCGCCCGAGGCGAGGAACACGAACGCCTCCATCACCGTATAGAAGCCCTGCACGTACGGTTGCTGGTCGATGGTGAAGTCGAGGAAGCCTTCGTGGATGAGCTGGATCGTGGTGGGCAGCAAGTCGAAACCGCCGCCGTGCACGCCCTTCGAAGCCAGGTTCGAATCCTTCATCACCTGCGCCACGCCCTGGGTGCTGCCCGCATCGACGGCGAACATGCCCTTCAGGTCCTGGTGGCCCAGATAGAACGACTTGATCTTCGAGAGCTCCTCGTTGACGGTCGCGCCGGTGGCCACGGTCTGGATCTCGATCTTCTTGCCGGACTTCTTGATGGCGTCGCTCGCGCCATCGAGACGCGGCTGGATATTGAGCTGCCCCGGCGTCGCGATGAACAGGCCGACTAGGCCGCTGTCGATGAGGCCCACGATGCGCTCGCCCATCTGGTAGCCCGACAGATACAGGTCCTGGCCGATATAGGCGAGGCGCGGGTTGTGCTTGCCGCGCGGCGCGTCGGCGTTATAGGCGAATACCGGAATGCCGGCGTCGAGGGCGGCCTGGATGGGCTTGTCGAAGGCGGTCGGGTCGACGATCGGCACGGCGATGGCGTCGGCTTTCGCGGCAATCGCCGAGTTCACGGCGCGCACCATTTCGCCCGCGTCCGAGGTGGCCGAACCGGTCCACTGATAGTCCATGCCGAGCAGCGCGCAGGCATCCTGAATGCCGTACTGCGTGGGCACGAAGAACGGGTTCGTCGTGACGTGATTGACGAACACGATCTTCCAGCGCTTGTGCGCGGGAAACGCCGTCTCCGCCGCCTGGGCCTGCGCGATCAGCCCGCCCGTGCCGCCGAGCGCACCCATGAACGAAAGCGCCGCGCCTAGCCCGGCGCCCTGCATCAGCCCCCGCCGCGCGGCGCTGAACGCGTTGCTGTTTCCTTCCTTGTCGTCATCCCGTTGCTGTGCCATGTCTTCCTCCGGCTCTCTTCTTCGTTAGTCGATGTGGTCGATGTTGAGTCGATCGCGTGCAGATGCTGGACGGCACCGGGAGTGCGCTGGGCAGCGCAACATGGGGCTATGCCGTGACGGCCGTGCAACCCCGATCCGGAAGCGCTCGATACGCGCCGTGCGGTACCGCAAAAATGGTAGTGCAGCGCGGTTGCGCCTCCTAATCCATGTATACCCCTAACTAGTCCGACTATTAAGCGGTTTATTGAGGATATGTGGGACGGAGGTAACAAAGCGCTTACGACGTTGCCTGGCAGTTCTTATTTGACTCGCGGCACGGCCCCTGCGTTTCTCCAGGCGGGCCGCATCGCAAGTCGATCTGGCCGTCCAGGCCAGCGCTTGTCCGCCAGGGTTAAGCCTGTGCGGGTTACCCATCTTGCAAGTTCGAATAGGCAAACTATATTCAACACCACATGCCGTTTTTATTGGCGTTTTCCCGGTCTCCTACCCATATATAGTCATGTTATTTATGGGTTTTCTCACTTAGTGGGCAAGGCCATGAACACTCGCAAAACCAGCCTCCGCTCGGCCGCGTGGTTCGGCACCGCGGACAAGAACGGCTTCATGTACCGGAGCTGGATGAAGAACCAGGGCATCCCCGAGCACGAGTTCGCGGGCAAGCCGATCATCGGCATCTGCAACACGTGGTCGGAGCTTACGCCCTGCAACGCGCACTTTCGCAAGCTCGCCGAACACGTGAAGCGCGGCGTGTACGAGGCGGGCGGCTTTCCCGTCGAATTCCCCGTGTTCTCCAACGGCGAATCGAATCTGCGGCCCACGGCGATGTTTACGCGCAACCTCGCTTCCATGGACGTGGAGGAAGCCATTCGCGGCAACCCCGTGGACGCGGTCGTGCTGCTGTGCGGCTGCGACAAGACCACGCCCGCGCTGTTGATGGGCGCGGCGAGCTGCGACGTGCCCGCGATCGTCGTGAGCGGCGGGCCCATGCTCAACGGCAAGCACGAAGGGCGCGACATCGGCTCGGGCACGGTCGTGTGGCAACTGAGCGAGCAGGTGAAGGCGGGCAAGATTTCGATGCATGAGTTCATGTCGGCGGAAGCGGGCATGTCGCGCTCGGCGGGCACCTGCAACACCATGGGCACGGCTTCCACCATGGCCTGCATGGCCGAGGCGCTGGGCGTGACGCTGCCCCACAGCGCGGCCATTCCCGCCGTGGATGCGCGCCGCTATGTGATCGCGCATTTGTCGGGAATGCGAATTGTCGAGATGGCGCTGGAAGATCTCAAACTTTCGAAGCTGCTCACGCGCGCGGCGTTCGAGAACGCCATCCGCACGAATGCCGCAATCGGCGGGTCGACCAACGCGGTCATACACCTGAAGGCGATCGCCGGGCGCATCGGCGTGAAGCTGGAGCTCGACGACTGGACGCGCATCGGGCGCCACACGCCGACTATCGTCGACTTGCAGCCCTCGGGGCGTTTCTTGATGGAGGCGTTCTATTACGCGGGCGGTTTGCCCGCAGTGCTGCGGCGGCTCGGCAAAGCCAACCTGTTGCCGCATCCCGACGCGCTCACCGCGAACGGGCACACGCTATGGGAGAACGTGCGCGAAGCGCCCAACTACAACGACGAAGTGATCCGCCCGCTTGGCAATCCGCTCGTGCACGACGGCGGCATCTGCGTGCTGCGCGGCAACCTCGCGCCGAACGGCGCGGTGCTCAAGCCCTCGGCGGCCACGCAGAAGCTGCTCAAACATCGCGGCCGCGCCGTGGTGTTCGAGGACTTCGACGACTACAAGGCGCGCATAGGCGACCCCGCGCTCGACGTCACGGCCGACTCGGTGCTCGTGATGAAGAACTGCGGGCCGAAGGGCTATCCCGGCATGGCCGAAGTGGGCAACATGGGGCTGCCGCCGAAGCTGCTCGCGCAAGGCGTGACGGACATGGTGCGCGTCTCGGATGCGCGCATGAGCGGGACGGCGTACGGCACGGTGGTGCTGCACGTGGCGCCCGAGGCGCGCGCGGGCGGGCCGCTCGCGATCGTGCGCGACGGCGACTGGATCGAGCTCGATTGCGAACAAGGCACGCTGCGCGTGGCGATTGACGACGCGGAAATCCGCACGCGGCTCGATGCGTGGGCCGCCGCGAAAAAGCCCGAGCCGGCGGACGGCAGCGGCTATCGCAAGCTTTACGTCGAGCACGTGCTGCAGGCCGATGAGGGATGCGATTTCGATTTCCTCGTGGGCTGCCGTGGGGCGGAGGTGCCGAGGCATTCGCATTGAGGGCGAAGGACGCGCGGCGCGATTCGAAGCTTACTTTTCGATCATGCCGGGGATCGCGACGTTAGGATCGACGTCGGCGCCATAGTCCACGCCTTCGATCCCGAAGCCGAACAGGCGCAGAAACTCCGCTTTGTAGCCCGCGAAATCGGTGGTGGCGTAGAGGTTCCCGTCGGTGACCTGGTCCCACGCTGCCTTCACGCGCGCCTGAATCGCGGGATCGAGCTCCTTGTAGTCGGCGCGCAGACGGCCTTCATCGTCGAGCGCCGGCGCGGCGCCGTAGAGCGAGTCGCGGTAGAGGCCATAGACCTGCTCGATGCAGCCTTCGTGCGTGCCGTTTTCCTTCATCGCCTTGAACAGCAGCGCCAGATAGAGCGGCATGATGGGAATGGCCGAACTGGCCTGCGTGACCACGGCCTTGAGCACTGCCACGCGCGCGTCGCCGCCGTGTGCCGCGAGCTTCGCGCGAATGCCCAGCACCTTCTGGTCGAGGTCCTTCTTGGCCGCGCCGATGGAGCCGTTCCAGTAGATGTCGTGGGTGATTGCCGCGCCAAGGTAGGTGAACGCCGTGGTCTTCGCGCCATCGGCCAGTACGCCCGCTTCGAGCAGCGCGTCGATCCACATCTGCCAGTCTTCGCCGCCCATCACGGCCACGGTGTCGTCGATTTCGTCTTGCGTCGCGGCTTCGAGCACCGTCTCCTTGATGGTTTCCTTGTCGGTGTCGATGCCGCGCATGCGCAGCGTCTTGCCCACGGGCTTGAGCGTGGACGCGTGCGCCGCGCCCGTCACCGGATGCGTACGGCGCGGCGCGGCAACGCTGTAGACCACGAGATCGACCTGGCCGAGATCGCGCTTGATGGCGTCGATAGTCTCGCGCTTGACGGCGTCGGAGAATGCGTCGCCGTTGATCGTTTTCGCGTAGAGCCCTTTTTGCGCGGCGAATTTTTCGAACCCGGCGGTGTTGTACCAGCCCGCGGTGGCGGGGCGGGTGTCGGTGCCGGCGCGCTCGAAGGCGACGCCCAGCGTGGCCGCGCCCGAGCCGAACGCCGCCGCAATGCGTGCGGCGAGCCCGTAGCCCGTCGATGCGCCCAGCACGAGCACGCGCTTCGGGCCATTGGGGATCGCGCCTTGCGCGTTGACGTATTCGATTTGCTGCGCGACGTTGGCTTCACATCCCACGGGATGGGCCGTTACGCAAATGAAGCCGCGCACGCGCGGTTCGATAATCATCAGACTTCTCCGTATTTCGCAGATGCATGCAGGAACGGCCGGCATTTTAGCGCGAGCCCGTCATGCGGGTCACGCCGGCCGGTTCGCGGGCCGTTTGCGTGGTGGCAAGTACGAATACGGAGCGCGGCGGGCGGGAGATTTTCTGCGGCTGAAGAGGCTACGGAGCAGGCCACTGAGCGCGGCGGCTTGCGCCCCGGCCCTCATTGCGCGGTGGCCAGCCTGTGTGCGCTTGCGCCGAGGCAGCCGAGCCCGGCCAGCGTTGCCTCGACGGCCGCGTCGAGCGGCGTATGCGGCTCGCGCCCGAGCGTCGCCACGAGCTTCGCGTTGTCGAGCTGGAGTGCTTCGCGCCACAGGTAGCGCATTTCCAGCATCTCGCGCGGCGTTGTGGCGAACGGCGCGAGTGCGTAGATCAGCGGCCATGGAAAGGGCTTGCGCTGCGCGCGCAAGCCATGACGCTGCGCGACGCGGCAGATGGCGGCGGCCATTTGCGTGCCGTCGGCGTCCCAATGGCCGGCGAAGTGAAAGCGCGCGAAGGGTGCGAGCGTGGCGCGCCGCTCGATCAGTTCGCGCATCGCGCGGGCGACGTCGGGCACATAGCCCCACGCATGGCCCACGCCGCGCAGGCCCGGCTCGCGCACCGTACGCACGGGCCGCCCGGCCTTCACGAAGCCCTGCGCGAGCCAGCTATTGCCCACGCGCGGGCCGAAGAAGTCGCCGGCGCGCACGATGATCGAACGCACGCCGCGCGCCGAGGCCGTTTCGAGGCGCTGCTCCAGCGCGACGCGGATCGCGCCCTTGCGCGTGCGCGGGTGTTGCGGCGCATCTTCGCCGACGAGCGGTAGCGTCTCCGGGCCGAAGTTGTAGACGGTGCCCGGCAGGACCACGGTGGCGCCCGCGGCCTGCGCGGCGGCGAGCGTGTTGTCGATCATCGGCAGCACGAGTTCGGCCCAGCGCCGGTAGCCGGGCGGGTTGAGCGCGTGCACGATCACGTCGCAGCCCTGCGCGGCGCGCATCACCGCTTCGCGGTCCATGGCGTCGCCTTGCAGCCGTTCGATGCCGTGGGCGCCGCGCGTGGCTGCCGCCGCGTTCGCTGTGGCTGTGGCTGTCGCGTTGGTTGCCCCGGTCGCGCTGGCCGCGCTGGTCACTGGAATCGCCGTCGTCCCGCGCTGCAGCGCGCGCACGCGCCAGCCGGTGTCCAGCAACTGCCGCGCGACTTCGCCGCCGATGCCGCCGCCAACGCCCAGCACGAGCGCCGTGCGGCCCGTTTCGAGGGATTTCGTCGCCATGTCCATGCTCCGCTTGAAAAGTGTCGATGGCGTGATTCTGCGCGCCTGGCGAGCCATAAAAAATTACCGAAGATCGCTTGGCGGCTATACATTTATGCATGGCCTCGAACCTGAACTGGGAACACGAAGCACGAGTTAGCTGGCACGCAATGGACATTCACCAAAGCGCCATCTGACAAGGGATTGACCGAATTCGGCAATGCCGATTTTGGCGGCCGGTTGAAATTGGGGAGTGAAAGTAAACGGGTGGAAGCCCTGAAATGACTGGTTTGGCGGGGCAGGGAAGGCAGACTACCTGGGATAGCTTGTGGCTCTGGAAAAATGCATAACATGGCCGAAAGGGAACCGAACTGGGAATGGTACCGGAGTTTTTTGCGGGTATTGGAAAGTGGCTCGTTGTCCGCCGCCGCTCGCTCGCTGGGCATAACGCAGCCGACCGTTGGTCGCCACATCGAATGTCTGGAAGCGGCGCTGGGACTCAAGTTGTTTACTCGCTCGTTCGACGGATTCTCGCCAACCGATGCTGCCAATGAATTAAGACCGTACGCCGTCGAACTTGCGATGACCACGGAAGCGTTGCGCCGAGCGGCGAGCAGTCACGGATCGGGAGTACGCGGTGCGGTTCGGCTGACGGCGAGCGAGGTCATCGGTGTCGAGGTGTTGCCACCAATACTGGCAGCTCTCCGCGACGAATATCCCAAACTGACAATAGAACTTGTCCTGTCAAACAAGGCGGATGACTTGCTCCGTCGTGAAGCCGACATTGCGGTCCGTATGTTCCGGCCGGTGCAGGAGGCACTGGTAGCCAAGAGCATCGGTAAGATCGAAGTCGGTCTGCATGCCCACGAACGATATCTGGCGGTTCATGGCGCGCCAAAATCGATGAAAGAATTGTCACGCCATACGATCATTGGCTTTGATAAAGAGACCGCGTTCATTCGCTCGGTTCAGGATAAGGTTGAAGCATTCACGCGGAATGGATTTGCGTTTCGAGCTGACAGCGATCTTGCTCAGTTGAGCGCGATACGCGCTGGATTCGGTATCGGCGCGTGCCAGTTGCCATTAGCGGCAAGGGATCCGAGCCTGGTTCGCGTTCTACGTGAAGAATTCTCGCTGTCTTTGGATACGTGGGTAGCCATGCACGAAGATTTGCGGAGCAGCGCTCGCTGTGCCGTTACATTTGCAGCGTTAGCCTCGGGTCTGAAAGCATATATACAAGGCGAAAGCAGTCTTCCTTTGCGGTCTTGAGCGTTTAGTCGGTTCAGCGTTTCCGGCGTGTGTTCGGGAAAACGCCGTCCGCTTTTGTATTTCGAGGCAAGGCATGAACGTCATAAATGCCGTTCTCCTACGAGGATTCGAGATTATTCTTCGCGCGATCATCGTATGTAGTATTCGCGCACGTGGACCTTATCAGTCTGTGTGGGGTCAATTGATGCCTGCCTGGCGTGCGCTTCGCCTCAAGGGGTGCAGCGACAGCAATCGGCTTCACCGCTTACAATCCGAAGATGAGTGAACGATGAGCTGCGACGCCTGCCGCAACGCCCGCGGCCGATGCGAACGTCGCGTTTGTCCAAGTACTCGAAGCGTCACCGGCGGCAAACACGCCCGGCACGCTCGTCTGCTTCCATTCG
>Ga0164242_10000234_pt1 | contig 69771 bp, 98 predicted proteins | sample OricomgcompostMG_FD_108783 | JGI IMG/M metagenome (GOLD analysis project Ga0164242, IMG submission 108783) | Miracle-Growth compost microbial communities from Emeryville, California, USA - Original compost - Miracle growth compost (MG) ... | reverse complement strand
TTCCATCTCTCGCATGTTGGCCGGAGCGGTATACGCCTCCAGTCCGAATAGCGGTCGCACGCCGTACTTCTGGCACGACAGCATGTGCTTCACGTGCGACGAGATGTTGCCGTGCTCGGTCAGTGCGAGAGCCGACATGCCGAGGTCCGCCGCGCGCTTGGCATGCGTGTCGGGCGAACCGTACCCGTCCATGTACGAATACGTTGAGTGGTGATGCAGCGACACATACTTCATTTGCAGTTGATCCTCACCCACGGAGAAGGCTCCAGCACAGCACCGATCCGATTGCCTTCGGACACCTGTTCCTGAAGCCATTCGAGGTATTTGTCCAGGTCATTTCGCGACACCTGGCATATGCGACTGGCCGCTTCGCACAGCGCCACGTGACGCCCTCGAATATACCGGTCCTTGTTGCCGGCATCCATCTCGCGTTTCGCGCTCAAGACTTCGGACAGCAGCCATGTGATCGTTGCTCTGCTGGGGGCTCCCGACATCGTGTTCCTCTCGTGCAGAGGGCCGACCGTCCGCCGGAGGGGTGGCAGACGGTCGGCCCAGTCTCGCGGGTGTTACTGGTTGTTGGCCCAGTCGGCCAGCGTGCGGAGCCCGGCCTCCTGCTCCTTGCTCAGGACGTGCTGGTCCTTCTGGGCGCGCTCGATGAGCGCCTTGGGCACGAGGGCCAGCGGCTCACGGTCCGCGCCGGGGTACGGCTCGTGGTAGTACCGCGTCCGGCCGTCCACCTGCTCGGTGATGATGCGGGGCGGACCGACATTGAGCTCCGCGCCGTGGGGGTAGTGGTTCTGCTCGAAGTCCGCCTGTGCGAACTCCTCGGATGCGAAGTCGCCGCCGTCGGCCCGGAAGCCGTACGCGCCGTTCTCAGCCATCGCCCGGAGCGTGGCCTTACCCGGCGACCCGTCGGCCTCCCGCGCTCGCCTACGGGCCTCCCGCGCCCCGTTACGGGCCTCTCCCACGAGCTTCCCGTCGGACAGCCCCCAGGCGATGCGCTCGTCCGTGCCGCGCTTCAGCCGCTCGGCCATCTCGGCCTGCTGCTTGGCGGCCCAGTCGTGCATCGAGGGCTTGCGGTCCTCGCCGTCGCTCATGGACGCGGCGTACTCCGCTTCGGCCTGCTGCTCGCCGAGCATGGTCGTGGCCCGGTCGCGAACCAGCGTGCGGAACGGCTCCGTCAGGACGCCGGACATCTTGAGCGCGTTCTCCGCGTCGCCTCCGACCATCCGGAAGAAGGCGTCCACGGCGGCGTCGTCCTCGGTGTAGACGTACGCCTGCTCTGCCTCACGCTGGAGGCCGAACATGTGCAGCGTGAGGAAGAGGTGGCTGATGAGGTCCTTGATGATCTCGTCGGTGTCCTCGAAGTCCAGCTGCTCGCCGTCCCACATGGCTCGCTTGAGCTTGATCATCTTGCGGTGGATGTCGGAGTACTGCCCGCGCACACCGAGCTCGTACGCCGAGCCGGAGCCGTAGTCCCGGTTCTTCCGGGCGAAGAGCTCCAGCCACTCGGGCATGATCCGCTGGGCGATGACGACCAGCTCCTGGCTGTCGCCCTCCTCGCGCTCCACGAGGACGCCCTGCCCGGTCGAGGTGTCAGCGATCCGCATATGCTCAGTCCTTCTTCTTGTGCTGTTCGATGAGATGCAGGATGACTTCCTGCGCCTGGTGGAGATCGGACACGAACCAACGCCCGAGCTCCTGCTCGTACCCCTTGTTGGCCTCGTTGCGCCGCAGGATCGGTGTGACACCGAGCTTCTGCGCCACACTCAGCTGGCTGAGGTCGTCGTCCAGTGCGCAGACCACACGGTCGCGGCCTACCGACTTGACGAGGTCCCTGTACTTGTGCTCGCCGTACAGGATGTGGTCCACCTTGATCCCGTTGCGCTTGAGCCAGTGCTGGGTGTCGAGGTCGATGGTGCTCATGGCGAGGTAAGGCCGCGTCGTACAGGCGGCGACGCCCACACCCGCGCCACGGATCGCGCGGACCATGTCGGCCGCTCCGTCGAACACGGGGATGGAGCGCTTCATGCCGCCCATCCTGTATGCGAGCTTGCACTGCCTGTACACCGCCCGGCTCATGCCGAGCTGCCTGTAGAACGGACCGACGATCTCGGGGTCCCACACGATCTCTCGCCCGGTCCACATCTGCGCAAACCGTTCGAAGTGCCTGTGGTAGTCCCCGAGCGTCCCGTCGAGGTCCAGCGCTACCAGCGGAGCGCTAGGCCCCGGTCGTGTCGAGCGATACACCCGTCTGTACTCCGTCCATGATCTTGTTGGCCTCCTCCCAGGCCTCGTGCGAGAGGACGCCCTTGGTCCACTTACCGTACCGGCCCATCCGGTGGACGTCGGGGAAGCACCGGCAGCTCGTGCTGATGGGCTTGATGACGCGCCAGATCTGGCCGTTGTAGGTCAGCGGGTACTTGTCGTGAGGCCACTCGGTGTTGGTGAAGCCGAGGATCTTGCTGGCTCGGTACCAGTCGAACCCCGGCTCTCCGTTGCAGAGAACCGTGTTGTCCGACAGCTGGCACTCCAGCTCGTTCGTGGCCCAGATCTGCTCCGACAGGAACTTGTGGCGTCCGTCGTAGCAGAGGATGTTGGCCGGGATCGTCGAGATGACGGCGTTCGGCTTCCAGTCCTTGATCAGCTTCGACAGGATGGTCGGAGTGATGTCGACGTCGTGCACGTCAGAGCCGTACAGCGACCACAGGCTGTCGTACGCCTCGCGGATGTCCCAGGCGAGATGCCGACCCACGAGCGTCTCGGGGCTGACCTCGACCTTGGCGTCCGGCCCGTACACCTTGTCCCTGTACCCGGCCACGCTCCCCGAGATCTCGTAGTTGATCAGGAACGGGTCGGCCAGCGACACGCCAGGGATCGGCGCGTGCAGGTACTGGGCTCCGTTCATGAACGACTTGCGAGCCTTGGAGACGACGACGAAGTCGACGCCTCGGCTGTACGCCGCATGCGCAGCGATGAGGCCTGCCGGGCCACAGCCCAGGATCAACAGCTTCACTTGAGCAGACTCCTTCTGAACATGAACACCACATGACCGTGGCGGGTGTGAACGAGCAGGCCATTGAAGTACATCCACTTGAACCGCTGCGTCTTGAGGATGGGTCCGCCGCCCCGAGCAGCGTACATCGGGGCGATCGGACCGTACACACAGCGATGTTTGGGGTGCTGCTTCACAGTGATGGAGAAAGGTCCCCATCGCCGGACGCGAGCTCGACTGTAGCGATCGGCTTCACGCCGATCTCGTGGATTCGAGATCGTATTGCTCCTGCTCTTGCGTGTGGCTCGCATTGCGAATTGATGAAGTGGATGCCGCCGCACGCCTTGACCTTCTCGCAGATGCATCCCGACTCGTCAGGGAGGCAGCAAACGAGGCTCACCGCCTCAGCCTCGACAGGTTGGGATGCGGCATCTTGTAGAAGCGCTTGAGGTCGGTGGGAGCGCCCCACAGCTTGGGGTTGATGCCCCATGCTTCGGCGTCCGAGTCGTCAGCCATCTTCTGATGGTCGATCCAGAGGTCGAGAAGGGCGTCGACCAAATCCAGGTTGTTGTTCTGCTTGGCGAGTGTGATCCTCTCGCCGATGTATCTGGCAGCCTCGGGTCTGATACCGGTCACTACAGATTCACCACCCTGCGTCTGATGTCGTCCGGCAGCCAGAGGTCGTCAACCTCCATCGCTGCCTTGTCCGACTTGTTCACCCTGAGCTCGTAGCCGCCACCTTCAGCGGGAACGGGCCAGAGGATGGGCCAGTACTCGTCCACCTCCCTCCACGGTACCTTGAGGTCGGCCACGATCGCCTTGTGGCGGATGCCAGCCGACCAGTGCGACTGCATGATGTGCTCGTCCTCGAACCATGCCGGCATCTCGAACACATGATTGTCACGGACGAGGTCGCGTCCGGCGTTCGCAAACATCCAGAACCAGCCGGGGTCGTTGTATCGGTTGAGCCGCATCTCCTGGCAGGCCAGCGCCCCGTAGACGCACACGGCGAGGTGACGCTCTCGCCATCCCTGTCCGGCCGGAGGCAGTCGCTCCTCGCCGTCGTCCATGCGACTGTGTATGCCGCCGAGCAGCTTGACCAGATCCTCCAGCGCATCGTCCATGAGGCAGTCGAGCGTCATCGTCGGACGCGGGTCGAGCCACCATGTCACTCGTGGCGCGTCGCTCACTTGAACCATCCTTCCACTTCTTCAGCCGAGACGCCCGGCTTGTGCTCTACGACGTCGATGATCTCGAAGCCCTGGTCCTCCAGCTCGTCGGCCCGGTCGTTGGCACCGTCCTCGCTGTACGAGACGACCGATGCCGTGACCTCGCCACGTTCGTTGTACCACACGGGCTTGAAGCAGCGATATGTTGACTTCTTCACCGCCTGTCCTCCATGCGGATCTCGATCAGGTTCGAGGACGTCGGCTTGATCAGCACGGTCGTGGCCGCGTAGATCTTCAGCGTGTCGTTCTCGATGTGCACTTGGAACTGGTCGGCCCAGCCCCGCTTGTCGCCCGTCTTGAAGATGATGCGTGCGTCTCGCGGCAGCGCCTCGTCCTCGATCGGATGCGAGCACTGGAGGAAGGTGTTTGTGTCGTTGACGTCCTGCTCAAGTGCCTTCTGCATCTGTCGGATTGAGGCTCGCAAGGAGTTCAGGTGGTCCTGCGCCCACTTGGGCAGGCGCTCCTCACGAGGGTCGATCTTGTAGTAGATATCCATTCCACCTCCCTCAAGGCCGCGCTCCGGCCCGTCCAGCTCCCCTGCTCGGATGCAGAGAAGTGACCGGAGCGCGACGTTCAAGGAGCGGGAATCAGCCCGCCTGGACCGTGATGCCGATCAGCGAGGCGCTCTTGACGAGGAAGTCGTCGCGGTCGCCCTGCTTGATGTCGATGGAGCGGTCGACGACCTTGAGCTCCCAGCCCGCTCCCTCGCCCTTGATGACCTTGCCCTCCGCGTCGCGCTTGCGGCGGATGTGGGCGACGCCGATCAGGTTCTTCGGCTTGTACAGGCTGGGCTCGACCCACGCCACGGGGGTCTTGCTGCCGCCAGTGGAGTCGTACAGCGTGACGCGGATGGACTTGGCCCGCTTCATGTCCGAGCCCCGCTTGAACGCGGCAGCGTTGAGGACGATGTCGGTGATGCGGAGCGGGATGCGCCCGAACACCAGCTTCATCGTCTCGTCGTCGCCCGCTCCCTCGCCGGTCTGGTTGTCGCCGGTGTGCGTGGCGGAACCGGCGGCCTGGCCCTCGTCGGCGAAGGAGTCCAGCTCGTCCCAGCCGAGGTACTTGACCGGCTTGTTGCCCGCGTAGAAGGTGGCGACGCCGTCCAGGTCGGAGCCGACCTTGCGGTTCAGCCAGCCGAGCGCGCCACCGGCTCCGCCCGTGGACTTGTCCCAGCCCAGGCCCATCTCGAACTCCTCGACGTTGTCGAGCGGGGTCCAGCCGTCGTCCGGCGTGATGGTGTCGAGCTGGGAGTGGTCGACGTCCACGACCTGCGTGACGTACGGTTCCTTGCTGAGCGATGCCATCTGAATCCAGCTCCTTACCCGGTCCACTCAGACCGGAATCAGTAGGAGCCCGCGTAAGGGCTCCGGGGGACGGGGTCGGCCCCTTTGACCGACCCCAGGGTTACGACGTGCGAGAGGCCCCGTAGCGGGTCGCCTTGGGGCCTCTCTGGGTGGGACGGACGCGCGCCGGTTAGAACGGCGGCTCGTCGTCGCCGTCGGCGGTGACGATCTCGTCCTCGACGAGCTGGGCCAGGAGCGCCTTCTTGCCCTTCGGCCCCTTGTACTGCGTGAGGTCGGAGTCCTCGTAGTCGTTGTCCTTCGCCAGCTTCTTCAGCTGGACGAGGGACATCTTCGCGGCCTCCTCGTAGGCGACGCCCTCGGCCTCCTCCTCGTCGGAGTCGTCCTCGTCGTCCTCCTCGTCCTCCGAGTCGTCCTCCTCCTCGTCGTCGGAGTCCTCGTCGTCCTCGGGCTCGTCCTGCTCCTCGTCGGCCTCGGTGTCGTCGACGTCCTCGTCGTCCTCCACCTCGTCCTCGACGTCGTCCTCCTCGGGCTCCGCCTCGTCCTCGGCCTCGACCTTGGACTTCGGCTTCCAGCCGGGGATGATGTCGGCCGACTCCGCGATCCAGGGCGTCTCCTCGCCCTCGATGGCGTTGCGCGTGTCCTTCTTGCGCTGGAAGGTCATGCCCGCCTTGACGCCCTCGGGCTTGCGACCGCCGATGCGGGTGACCTTGCCGCCGTCCTCGACCTCGTCGTGCACGACGTCCGCCATGTTCTTGCCGCAGACCGCCTGCATGTACTGGGCGATCCGGGTCTGCTGGATCTCGTGCTCGCCGGGGATCAGGCGGTGCCAGGCGGTGAAGCCCTTGCACTCGCCGGACTCGATCTCCCACATCGTGTTGATGTAGGGGGTGCCGGGGTTCTTGGAGTTCTCGCCGGTCAGCCGGATGGACGCCGACTTCTGGACGACCGGGTAGATCACGCCCGGCTTCGGCAGCGGACCCTCGTAGGGGGTGAAGCCGGAGTCCGTGGAGACGTTGTTGCCAACGCCGAACTTCATCTTGGCCATGTGCTGGGTTCTCCTTGTTGTTACGCCGTGGCGCGACGGACAGCCGTCTTCTTGGCTGCGGTCTTACGGACGGGTCGAGAGGCCGGAGCCTCGATGGTCTCGCGGACCTGCTTGAGGGTCGGCTTGTCCATGTATCGAGGCAGCTTGCCGAAGCGGTCCTTGCCCCTGTACGGACCCGTGTTGCGGAAGTACACACGACGGACTTCGCGCCCGTTGTCGTCCTCCGCCATGACCCCGAACCCGGCCACGTTCATGTGGCCGAGAGCCTGCTGGGCGACTTCGCCCCTGCCACCGTGCACGTACGGGAGGATGTAGGGCTCGCCCTCAGCGTCCTCCAGGTTGTACGGATGCGCGGTGTACAGCGTGTTCATCGGCAGGTCGTTGAACTGCATGATGAACTTGATGGTCTGGATCTGCGCCTTCTGGTGCACATCCATGGACGGAACGTCCGGGTCACGCTTGCCGGGGTTGGCCGCGTACGAGGCGTCGAGCGCGGAACGCTGGAGGATGCGCTGGGCTCCTCCGACCGTGTCCACGCAGGCCCACTTGAACTCCTTGTGACCCTCGTCACGGAGCCAGCGGTACGCCTCGTCCAGGTCCTTGTAGGTCTTGATGGGCCACTCTTCGGCGGAGCTGCCCATCGCGGCAGCGGAGATGGTGCCCTCGGGGTCGCACGTGAGGAACAGCACGTCCTCGTCCGATCCGCCGAACACCGTCTTGCCCCACCCAGCATCCGCCACGAGCGTCATGTGGATGAATGCCTTCTGGTCCTTGATGGACCTGATGGCTTTAGGCCGTGCCATCGTCCTCCTCTTCCATCTCCGCGATCCGCTGGTCGATCTCGTCGAGCCGCGTGCGGATGAACTCGTGATCCTCGGCGGTGATCGCCTGAGCGCCGAGCGCCCGTCCGATCCTACGCCTCAGCCGGTCAACCTCGCCGGGGCCAGCGTCCTTGACGCTCCTCATGCTGCCTTCCTCATGTCTCGGTGGTCCCCGTACGGGTCCCGCTTCTTGTAGACCGCCTCCTTGTACTCCTCTACGTCCGCACCTGCTTCGTCGAGCATGCACATCTTGTAGAACTCGCATCGCCAGGAGCAGTCCCTCTGCGGCCTCTTGTAGATCGGAAGCGTGCCGTTACGCATCGCCTCCATGTGGAGCGCCTCGTCCTGAATGCGACGCTCCATGTTCCGACGGTTGGCCTCCGACTTCCAGTCGATCTCTCGAACGAACAGCGGAGCCGGTTGGTTCTTGCTGACCGAACCGTTCTTGTTGAGCGCCTCACCGCGCTCGTTGGTCGGCCTGTCGTCCGGCAGACCCTTGCGCATGAAGTTGTACTGGATGCCAGCGATCTCCTCGCGTGGCCCGATCAGGCCCTGCTTGCGGAGCACCCTCGTGGCCACGTACCAGTACGAGCCAGCCTGGTCGTCCAGCGGCAGATGCGCGGTCGAGATGCCGGCAGCCGTCTTGTGCTCCATGAGGAAGATCTCGCCCGTCCCCGTGTCCCTGTACACCCCGTCGAACGTTCCGACGTAGCGCACGAGCGCCTTGCGCTTGCCGTTGGGCAGGCGGTCGATCCGGGGGTCGGCGATGAGGAGGCGGAACGTCTGCTCCGTGGCGATGACGTCCCAGTGCTCGTCCTCGCCGTACTTGTCGACGTAGCCCTCCATCATCGCGATGCCGAGCTCCTTGGCCTCGACGAACTTCGCTCCATCCTCGTCGTACTCGGTCGGGATGTAGCGCTCCTCGTCGGCGCAGAAGTCCTCCCAGGTGTCAGCCGGGTGCGGACCGCGTTCCTTGCCCTTGCGATACCACTCGGCCAGAGCGATGTGGATCCCCTGACCGAACCAGAGCGGGTTCGAGTCCCGCTTGGCTGCCAGGCCCTCGTTGGTGGACCACTGCCACTTCTGAGGACACTCCTTGAAGGTCCCTCGCTCAGAGGTCCGCAGCATCTGTATGGGCATAGAGCTCCAGCTCCTCGTTGGCGTGTGCCGGACGGACGATGTGGTGCGCACCCGTCAGACTGCCTCGGTTGATGTCGAACCAACCCATGCTCGGGCCGGTGCTCCATCCGCCCTTGAGCTCCTTGTCGTGGTTCTTGGCCTTGTCGGCCGTCGTGAACACGCCACGGACTCTGGTGCGCGGTCCTTCGGGGTCCTGGATCAGGAGGAAGATCTGCATGTTGCTCTCCGGGGATGACGAGGGGGACCGGCCGGTGGTGGCGCGGTCCCCCTCGGGTTGTGCGGTTGGTGCTGGTGCCGGCAGCGAGATCAGCCGAGGTCGTCCTCGTCGAAGTCGTCCTCGACCGGCGCGGGCTTGGCCTTGGCGGCGGCGGGACGGCGACGGCGACGCGAGACCGGCTTGGCGGCGGGCTCCTCGGCCTCGTCCTCGTCCTCCGGCTCCGCCTTGGCGGCGGCCTTCTTCGCGGCGGCGGTGGTCGCGGCGGCACCACCCCGGCGACGGCGGATCGCGGGCTTGGCCTTCGGCTCCTCGGCGTCCTCGTCCTCGTCGGCCTCCTCGGCCTTCGCCTTGGACTTGGTGGCCGCCTTCTTGGCCTTGGCCTCGGCCTCCTCGCGCTTGCGCTGCTCGCGGGCCTCGCGCTTCTCCTCGCGCTCCGCCTCCGCCTTCTCGGCCGCCGCGCGCTTCTCGGCGAGCACGGCCTGGTTCTCCGGCGACTTCTGGAACTCGATGCGGAGGGCGCAGGCCATCTGGACGGACTTGACGTCCACGTCCTCGTAGCCGGTCTTGTCGGCGATCCACTCGGCGAACCGCTCGTGCAGCTCGGACGGGTCCTTGTCGACCAGCTTCTCGAAGCGCGCGTTGTCTTCACTCATGGGGAGTTGCTCCATATCGGATCGGGTTGGCACGGACAACTATACCTCATATCGCCCGTGCTCGACTGTTTCAGGAACGTGTCTCGCGATTGTTACGCCTGGAGTATCGGTCCTTGATTCTGTGTCGCCTTTCACATTCCGCCTGTCCCGCCTGGTAGCCGACGCGATATGCGCGCCAAGCCATTCCAGATGGGACCAGCGTGAGCGTTATGACGAACAGAATATCCATCAGATCCACAGCTACTCCTTCAGCAGTCGAAGCGCGAACTTCACCCCTCGTCGTCCGTCCAGGATCTTCTTCTGGATCTCGTCCTTGCCGACGTTCGAGTGGGCGATGCTCTCGTCTATGCTCCCCCTGGCGTAAAGGTAGTGGATTGTTACTCGGTGGATACGGGACACCCGGTGGATGCGGTCTTCGACCTGCTCTTGGTCGTCCGGGATGAACGTCTCGTCCATGAAGAACAGCTCGTCGCAGTGCTGGTCCAGGTCGATCGCGACGCCACCAGCCATCGTGTTGATGAGCATGATGCGTGGTCCGCCAGCGGCCTGGAAGATGTTCTGCGCCTTGAGCCGGTTGGCCGGAGTGACGCTGCCCGTGATCTTGAGCGTCGGCACCTTCAGCTTCTTGAACTCCGCCTCCATGGCGTCGATCACCTGTGTGAACTGCGAGGCGATGACGTACTTGGTGCCGTTGTCGTACCTGTTGCTCCCGACCAGGCCACGTTCCTCCAACAGCTCAAGGAGGAATGTCCACTTGCAGCTCTTGGACATGACCGGGCCGTCGGCTCCCTGGTACGCCGTTGCGATCTGGCGCAGCCGGGTGAGTTCGGCGAGGACTCCCGTTACGGAGACAGCCTCCTCGCCGAACATCGCCTCACCCATCTCCCGCATCTCATCGTACTGCTTCTGCTGCTGAGGCGACGGATCGCACCAGTGCTCGATGTACTGCTTGGGAGGAAGGTCCTGTGCAACCTCGGCCTTCGTTCGCCTGAGCATCACGTAGTCCAGCGATCGGTACAGCGCCTCCGCACGAGCCGGGTTCAGCCCGCCGATGCTCTGTCCGAACCTGGTCTCCTGGACCTCCAAGTACTGAGACGCCCAAGTCCACTTGGACGAATAGGTCTTGGGGTCTAGCCAGTGGAGCACGCCCCAGAAGTTGACCGGGTTGCCCTTGATGGGCGTCCCACTCAGAGCGACCTTCAGCCCGTCCTCGTCGATCCGCAGGCGACACAGCCCCTCGGCCATCTGCGTCTTGGCGTGTGCACCCTTGATGCCAGACAGGAATCGGTGCGACTCGTCGACCGTGATGGTCGTCCATGTCGGATCGAAGAACTCCGGGAACTGGATCACGTACGGACGAGGTGCAGTCTTGTGCCCCTCCTCTCTGTGGTAGATGTCCTCGTCGGGCGTGCTGAAGTCCTCGACGAACGACTTGCACTTCTGACACCAGCGACCCATCTTGATGCGGGTCGTCTCCGGATTGATGACGACGAATCGGGGTTCGTCGTCCGGAGCCTCCAGCGCGGCGTTGATCGCTCGCTTCTTCTGGAGCGCGCTACCGGTCACCGGGAACACGCGGAAGTCGGTCCACTTGCGAACCTCCTTCTCCCACACGATCTTGATGGCCGTGGCAGGGCACGCGATCAGGTGAAGCCCGACCTCAAGCCCGCGCTCAACGATGCCTCCGAGCGTCTGGATGGACTTGCCCAGACCGGGCTGGTCCGCCAGCAGGACCCCGCCTTGCGGCTGCTGAGCGAGGAACGAAGCGCCCACGCGCTGGTAGGTCCTCGTATCCATAGCTCCTGCCAGCCGAGGCAGGATCTCGTGCAGGCGGTCCAGCTCGGTGTCTCGCATCTGTCCGAGCGACCGCATCGCCTCTTCCTCAGCGCGGGCTGCCCGAGCCCAGGAAGACAGCCGCTTGCCGATGACGAGCATGTCCGTGAAGACGTGGCGCAGCAGGCGGCAGGTGTGAAGCGAAAGCGGGTAGGTCCAGTAACGCTTGGTCTTGGACCAGTTGTGGCCCGGCACCTCCTGGCACATCTCGCTCACGCCAGGGAAGAACGGGCTTCGCAGGACGATCCGGTCACCCTTCTCGTCGAGCTCGATGTGCACCTTCGGTGCCGGCATCAGTTGCTCCAGATCACTTGGTCTCGCATGAAGCCGAGCTCGATGAGCTCGTCCCAGCACTTCTCACACGGCTCCCGCGTCGTGTACAGCATGACGTCGGGCGTGACCTGCCTGTGGTAGCGCAGATACTTCATCACCGCGTTGATCTCGGCGTGGACCGCCTCGCAGAGGCCCGCACCTTCGAACCGGGCTCCGTGCGGCAGCTGCTCTGCCGTCAGCAGTCCTCGCGGACAGCCTCCGATGTCGCAGTTGGGCCGACCGGACCTCGGTCCGTTGTAGCCGACGAATGTCCAGTAGTCGTTGACTACAAGGACCGCACCCACTTGGTCACGCAAGCACGAGCTCCGCATGGCCACTGACTGCGCCACGCCGAGCCATACCGTTCGCCAGTTGGCTCTGTCACGTCCATGTGTCAAGCTGGATCACCACCCAGAAGTAGGTCAGGGAGGTGAAGAACGCTACCGTGCCGGGCACGGCGAACGACTGGTCCTCGTCGGCGTGGAGGAAGAACCGGCGCTGCATCCAGAGGCCGAGAGCCCCCGTGCCCAGACCGACCACGACGTGGCCGACGATCACCAGTGCTCCGACGAGTCCGATGTGCTCCATGAGTGATGCTGCTCGCTCTCTTGCTAGTTGCCGGGCTTGTGGGTGCTGCTGACGGACGGACCCGGCTTCGGGCTGTCGTCCGCCTTGCTGTCGTCGGACGCGCAGCTCTGCAATACGAGCGTGAGGACCGCTCCGCAGATGATGCCGTAACCGAACGCCTTGGGCTTGCCGGCACGCAGCTCGTCCACGCCCTTCTGGGACATGGCGAACGAGGTGCCTTCGGGGATGTCATTCCAACGCATCTTCGGCCTCCGAGCCGAGGACAGACGCAGGGACGGCCCGAGGAGCGATCCTACGGGGTCGTAGGCGGCTCCGGGGCCGTCCCTGAGTACCTTTGCCCGACGCGGTCGCGCCGAGCCGTTACGCGGCCATTTACAGGCTCTGGGCGATGATCACCGCCGCGCGGGCTGCGCACCCCAGGACTATGCCCCAGAGTATGCACCTGAGGAACTCGTGCCTCGTCATGTCGTGAGCTTGGCGTAGCAGGTGTCGCCGATGCCGCGCTCTCGGGTGTGCTTCTGGGTCAGCGGCGAGCCGCACCTTCCACACGTTCCGACGTTGAGTCCGAACAGGGCGAACGCAGCGACCGGGTCGGCAGCGATCCTCTTGAGGATCTTCTCGGGTCGGTAGATGCGCTGCATCTTGAAGTCGCCAGGCGCTCCGGTCAGCTCCCACAGGACGCGGTGTCGCGTCCCGCCGATGGCGTAGAACCGGATGTCGTCGTCTTCCTCGTTCCGCAGCGCGTACTTCCCGTTGTCCACCTTCTCGAAGAGCTCTTCCCTGGAGGGCCCCTCGTTCGGCTGCTTGAGCATCTTCGTCAGGAAGACGCCCATGTCCTCCCGGCTGAGCCCGGCGATCATGAGGTGGTATTCCTCGTCGCTCAGGTCCTTGTGCTCCGGGAGGCGAACCTTCTCGCGACCCAGAGCCTGCGCCAGCGACATCTGCTTGGCGCTGGGCTGGCCCGGCTTGCTGGAGAAGCAAGACCGGACCTGAGCCACGCTGGCGTGCTCACCCTTGCAGTTGCCACACCTCATCAGCCGATCGCCTTCCGTCCGCCGCCCATCCGGTCCTGACCGATGTCCGCCGTGCGACCGTCGGCCTGGCCTCGGTAGTACGCCTCGCCGACGATGCGCTGCCTGTACCCCTTGCCGTCCTTGTGCCCCATGCTGGCCTTGAGCGCGTCCATCGCGTCCCGGACCAGCTTGTTGCGGTCGAACAGCACGAGCTCCGCTCCGTTGGTGGACTTGATCTGGTCCTCGCGGTACTTGCGGAGCCGGGCGAACCTGTCGCGCACCTCGTTGAGGAAGCCCTGCGCGTAGGAGCGCTGGAAGGTGACCGGCGAGGACACCGCGCGGTACGGCTCGCCGATGTCCTTGCACCAGCGCTTGGCCGCCCGGATCAGTCGACCGCCGTCCTTCTTGCCATTGCCCCTGTCGTCGATCTCCCAGGGGACCTGCTCCCAGTTGGAGTCGATGACGACCCCGAGCTCCTTGGCCTCGTGCCACGCCTGGTTCATGAGGAAGGCGATGCGCTGCCACTTGATCCCGGCCTCGTGCAGGATGTACACGTTCTCGTCGAACGAGAGCTGCTTGTTGGGCTTGGGGTCGAGCTTGGCCAGCGCCTGAAGGCGCAGCGAGGTGTACACCATCTCGACCAGGTCCATGTTGGACGGGAACCCGACCAGGTAACCCGTGCCGGAGGTCCAGCCGAAAAACTCGCAGTCGTAGTGCTTGGCGACCGCGATGATCAGGTTGTACCACTGGTTGCCGAGCTTGTCGTTTGCCGGCATGAACGTGATGATGCGCTGCTCGGGCTCCTCCACGAGCCCACCGGCCAGCTGGCGCGCGGCGGACAGCATCGCCTCGTCCACCGCGTACTTCTGCATGAGCTGCTCGGCCTTGTCGAGGTACGACTGCGCACCCTCGGGGTTGGTGTCGGCCAGCGACTGGTACGTGTCGAGCAGGCCCTGGATTTTGGCCAGCATCGGGTTCTGCTTGTCAGACATGTGCGAATCTCCTCAGGACTCGTCAGCACCGGCACCGTACCGGCGGACCTCCTCTCGGAGGTTTCGTCCTAGGCTGAGGTTGTTCAGGAGTACTTGCCGAGCAGGTACACGCCGACGAGCGTGGCCCCGACACCAGCCACGAACACGATCCCGAGGCATCCGAGCATCATGAAGAAGCAGCCCTTGCCGTCGCGGTCCATGTCGTGCTTGGTCCACCAGTTCTGCATGAAGCTTGCCATCAGTGACCGAGCTCCTCGTCGATCTCGTCGAGCTTGTGCTCAAGCTCCTCCAGGCGGCTCGGGCGCAGCGCCCTCACGTCTTCCTCCAGGGCGTCGGCCTCTCGCTCGGGGAGCTTGGGGTCCGACATGAGCATCGTCAGGATCTTGCGGATGCACCCCCAGCAGGACAGCAGCCCCATGGGGTACCACTCGCCCGCTTCCGGCGTGATCTCCGGGTCGTCCAGGTCACGCGGGATGCAGCAGACAGCCGCCTTCGACTGGCACAGGTAGCAGTTGGAGCCCCTGTCAGCCGGGGCGACGCACACCTCGGGCTTCATCGGACAGCCTCCCACAGCGGACGGGGCGCGTACGGCCGGTAGTCGCTGTACGAGCTGACCTGGTCCGTGGCGACCCAGACCGCGCGTCGCATGTTGTCGTCGAGCTCGCCGTCCACGTGCTCGGCGAGGGTCTCGCCCGAGATGGCTCCCAGGACGACTCCGGTGAGCGGGTAGCTCGGCTGGATGCCGGCAAGCACGTCGACCTCGCTCGTGTCGACGTCCTGCTCCTTGAGCTCCTCCTGGATGGCCAGGAGGTCTTCGATCAGTCTGTCCAGCTTCATGTGCAAGATCCTCCACGATCTCGTCAGCAGCGGTGCCTTACCGCCGGACGCCCGCTCCACGACTGGCGGTCGCGTTGCGGGCGTTTCGATCTGGCTGCGGAGGTCACCCGCCTTGCGACCTAGCGTAGGCCACGAGGAGGGCGATGGTTAATAACCAGAACCACGCTCCTGAGTGATCCGGCTTCTGTCTGTGGTTCACGTCCTCAGTCCCTCGTCTCGGTGAACCCGGCGTCCTCGTACCCGAAGTCGCTCGGAGCATTCTCATCCTGGATGCCGAACTCTCGGCGACGCTGGACCTCGTCGGGAGAGACCAGCGTCATCTGGCGACCCTTGAAGTCGATGCCGAGCCCGTACTTGGCCTTGAGCTCGTGCACCAGCCACGCCGGGTTGATCCACAGGGGCACGTACATCTTGCCCTCGTTGCAGAGCTCGATGCGAGCCGAGTTGAGCAGTTCGTCGCACCCCATCTCGCGGAGCGTCTTGGGGAGCTCCAGCATCTCGGGGGTCGGGTCGACCGAGCACGGCCGGAGGTTGTAGTCAACCTCGTCGTTGTCAACGTCGCGCAGCCGGAGCCGGTTGATCGCGTCGTTGGCCTTGTCCTCGTCGGTGAACACCGCAGTGCATTCCTCGCGGTCCTCCTCGACCAGAACCTTCCAGATGATCCACACCTGGTCCATGCATCCTCCTTGGGGACTCCTCAGCAGCGCCATCCAGCGCCGGACGCTCCAGCCGGCATGAGCCGGAGCGTTTCGTCCTCGCCCTGGCACCCCGGTCGAGGGTGGGGGTCACCTCGACCGGGGGCGCTCATGGGGTGTTACTTCTTGGTGGCCGCCGTCCGCCGGGTGCGCCGGGCGGTGGTCGCCTTCTTGGGCTCGGGAGCGGCCTCCGTGGCCGCCTCCGCGCCGTTCTCGCCGTCGCCCTCAGCGGCGGGCTCAGCGTCGTCCTTCGGGGCCTCAGCGGGCTCCTCGGGCTTCGCCTCGTCCTTCTGCTCGCCGCCCTTGAGCTTGGCGAGCTCCGCCTCCAGCTTGGCCAGCTTCCGGGCCTTGGCCTCCTCCGCCTTCTTGGCGGCCTCAGCCTTGCGCTCGGCGAGAGCCTTCTGGTTCTCCTCGCTGGACTGGAAGTCCATCCGCATGGTGACGGCGAGCTGGACCGTCTTCAGGTCCGGGGTGACGCCCGTCTTCTCCTCGATCCACTTGGCGAACGCCTTGTGGAGCTCGGTGGGCTCAGCGGCCGCACGCTCAGCGAAGGTCTTCTTGCTGGGGGTGGTGTTCTCGGCCATGGTGTTTCCTCCTTGGGGACTCATCGGCACCGGCATCCACCGGCGGACGAGCAGCGCTTCCCAGCGGGCTCGTTTCGTCCTTGTTGTTGATGAGTGCCGGCATCTCCTCAGCTTGTTGAGGGTTGCGGTTGCCGGCAGACCGTCCACCTTTCGACTTCCTAGCCAGAGGTGCCCCGAGCGGGGTGTCTCACTTGACCCAGGCTTGAAGAGGTGGAGTCCGTTGCTCGCTAGCAGCTTTCAGTACCGCCCGACTGTGTGCGCTTCCAACGTCCGCAGTGGAGGTTGGCTGCCCGTCCTCGGGAAGTCCAGTCGCGTCGCTCGCAACATACCGGTTTTGGGGAGTCCGGCTCCTGTCTAGAGTCAGCGGCCAGGACCGAAGTCCTGTGCGCGATCGCAGCCGTCTCTCTTGGCTGTCCTGCTCGGGTTCGCGGTCTTCAGGCGGAACCTCGACCCTCGGCCAGACCGGCCATCCGGGGAGTTCGTTCCTTGCCCTCGTCGCTTCCTGAGTAGAACTATGCGCCATATCCGGCTCCGAGGCAACTCAGCCCCTACCTGGTCATTCGCGATGAATGCGCAGGTAGGGGCATGTGCAACTTTCGTGGAACTTTTTTCGACTTTTTCTATATCCGCAGGCCGGCATGAGTGCGACGCGTCATGGGGCGAATCGGGCGAACCCTATCGTCAACGGCGATTCACCCGGCCTCCGGCTCAGAGGCCGAGCTCCGTCGCCACATCCCGCTGGAGGATCGCCCTCAGGATCATCCCGGTGTGCGCCTCAGTCGGACCGGGGCGCTCCATGCTGAGGCGGTCCAGCGTGCTCTCGTGCAGGCCGACCCACAGCCCATGCCCGTACAGGGCCACGTGCTGCAGGTGATACACCTCGTGCTCTGGCATGTCTACCCGAGCACGCCTGTCCTCCTCGCGGAGGACGGTGACCTGCATGGGCTTCGCGATATACACCCTGCTGTCCGTGCTCAGGTGCGTGTGCCACTTGCCATCCATGAGACCGCCGATGAGCAGAACCCTGCGCGTGCGCATCAGCAGCCCGTCCTCAGGGGCGTGAACTTGAGCCCCTCGTCCTCGGCCTTGAAGAGCGCCTTGGTGTAGTCGTGATTGGTTACCGTGAACCACTCGTCGTCCCGGCCCTTGTCGCCGTTGACGTTGTCGAGCTCGACGCAGTACACAGCGGGCTTGCCGGCACGGTCCACGACCTTCTTCCAGCTGGTCACGGTCTTGTACGACTTGCACGTGCCGTTGACCCTGCGCGTGCACTTGCGCTCGCTGGTCTTCTCCCTGTGGCTCTTCTCCTTGACGGCCGCCACCTTGCGCACGTCGTCGCGAGTGCCGGTGACCTCGCTGGGTCCGTCACTCGCGCACGCCGCCACGCCGAGCATGAGCGCTCCGGCGATCGCTACGTTCCTGATCCTCATGGTGCTCCTTCCGCCCTCTACGGGCCTCGCACGCCCCGGTCAGGCACTCGGCCCGACCGGGGCGCGTTCGTTCGTTACGTGGCCACGTAGGGCCGCTAGAGCGCCTTCAGCGCGTACAGCCGGTTCTGCTCGTCGCGCACGACCAGGCTTCCATCCTGCATCTCGCCGACCTGCTCGAAGCTGCCGAGGGACTTGCCGGCATCCGGGTTGGCCTTCTCGGTGAGGTCGGGGCTGGACTCGGCCTCAAGCCTCCAGCTGTTCCCCTTGGAGATGACCGTGATGTCCATCCGCTCCGAGAGGCGGCGCATGGCCGCTCGGACGGAGGACTCGTTGGCTCCACGCGGGAGCGCCTTGACGAGCTCGGCCAGGGTGACGATGCGGCCACGACTCGCGAGCAGGTGCTCCACGACCTTGGGCTCGACAGACATGCGGGGACGGTTGCTCTGTGCCATTGTGCAGTCCTCCTTGGGGACAGTTACTTGTTGTTCTCGATGTGCTTACGGAGCGTGGTGTTCTGCGGGTCGGTCGCGTGGTACATCCGGGCGGGTCCGAACTCGACCTTGCCCTCGTGCTCCAGCATCCGCCAGACAGCCGCGCGCTCCATCTCGTTGAGGCGGCCACCCTTGGCGATCTCGTGCTGGTGCTCGGCCATCGCGAACAGGTAGCGCTCGGAGCTGCATCAGCGAGCTGTAGCCGAGCGACTGCCGAACGTGCGGACGGGTCTGCTCGCGCTTCGCCTTGGATCCGAGCCGGTACATCGCCAGCTGGTACTCCGTGGCGAACGCCAGGTGCTCCTCGAACGTGTCGGGGTCGAGCTTGATGCCCGTCGCCTCGGCAACAGTCTCGGCGTCGAACGCCACCTGGATCCTATGCTTGCGGTCGTACACTTGGTCCTCCTTCGGGACTCTTCAGGAGCGTCATCCAACGCCCGACCTCCTTCCGGAGGTTTCGTCCTTGTCTACATCTCTGACATGACCTGCAGGATGCACTCGTCGCTCATGAACGGGAACTCCCGCTTGATGGCGTCGAACAGCAGCCTCTGGTCCTGGCTCAGCGCCGCTTCCTGCGGCGGCTCGACCGGCTCGGCCTCAGCGCATCGATCAGCCCCTCGAAGAAGGCTGCGAGCAGCTCGATGAAGAACATCCAGCATCACTGCCCCGAGGGCGGACCGTACAGGTCCTGAGCGTCGGCCTCGGGCGGCTGGACCTGCTCCGCCGGGGTGTGGCCGCGCGTCTCGGCCTGAACGACCGGGTCGGCCTCCGGCGGAGGCGCGGGCTCGTGTCCGCCGTGCGGCTTGGGGATGCTCACTTGCTGGTCTCCTTCTTGGTCACCGGGATGAGGAGCCCCTGCTCGCTCATCGACACCATCTTGCAGAAGCCGACGAGCTCCCGCACGACGCGGGGAGGGGCGCTGTGCACGACGACGTAGTCGTGGTTGACGACGCCGTCGAAGATCGCGTAGGTCGACATCTTGATCTGCGACCCGCTGTTCATCAGGTACTCGTACACCGCGCGGCGGTCGTTGTCCATGTTGTCCTCCTTGGGGACTCAGTTGACCGGGTCGACCCGGTCCAGATAGCGACGGAGCGCAGCGCGCACCGACTGGGGCTTGACGCCGTAGCGGCGTGCTAGGCGGCCTACGGAGTGGCAGTCGCCGCCTTCCTTCAGGTACGCTCCGTAGAGCTGTGCACCGGCCAGCGGGAGCCTCTTGTAGGGGCGAGGCGTCCGGCCGGTTGCTCGCACGATCACCTTGCGGATCGTGCTCTCGTTGACGCCCAACGCTCGGGCCGTCGCCGAGTTGTTCTTGCCGTGCTCACGCCACGCCTTGACGACCTCGTCGTCGCTCGGCAGCGGAACCAGACCCATGACATCCTCCTGGGGGACTCGTCAGGGGCACCATCCAGTGCCCGACCCGGCTGGGTGCCGGGTTTCGTCCTTGCCGGCATGTCAGCGGCCGGTGCGCTCGTTCTCGCGCTTGCGATAGTCGGCTGCCGCGTCCAGGCACGGCGTACGACCCGCCTTCAAGTCCTGCACGGCCTGCCAGACAGCGCCGGAGTAGTTCCAGCCCGCGCTCAGGTTCATGCGCGTGTGGGCCTCAGCAACGGCCACGGTGCGCTGTTCAGGCGTGAGCTCGCGGAGGATGGGTGCAGCCGCCTTGTTGCCACGGTGCACGTTCTGCGCCTCCCACTCGTCGAGCTGCTCGTCGGTGATGACGGATTCGCCGGTCATGCGATCCTCCTTGGGGACTCGTCAGTACGGCCACTCAGCCGCAGACCGCCCGGCCTCCTCTCGGGAGACCGGGCGGTTTCGTCCTGGGGTTGGTCAGCTGTCCAGCGCGGGGCAGCAGGGCTTGGCGTTGTAGGCCATGTAGTTGTCCTGCAGGCTGGACTCGCCGGAGTCGATCATGTCCGAGTAGATCAGGTGGGTCAGCTCGGTGTGGCTCCGGACGTTCGCGGTCTCCTTGGAGAAGCCCTTGGCCTTGGTCATCTTCTTGAGGTCGGCGCAGCCGAACTTGTGCACCTCGGGCTCGCCGTTGCCGTAGACCACCGTCAGCTTCTGGACCGGCCCCGGCTCCTCGGTCTTGGTCTCCTCGACGACCGGGGCGGCCTCCTGCTTGGGCTCCTCGGCCTTGCCGGCATCTCCCTTGAGCTTCGCCAGCTCGGCCTCCAGCTTGGCCTTCTTGCGCTCGGCCGACGCCTTCTTGCGGGCCGCAGCCGCTGCCTTGCGCTCGGCCAGCTTGGCCTGGTTCTCGGGGGAGGCCTGGAAGTCCATCCGGAAGGAGACGGCCAGCTGGACGGTCTTGACGTCCACCTTGATGCCGGTCTGGATGTACAGCCACTCGGCGAAGTCCTCGTGCAGCTGGGTCGGAGCCTTGGCGGCGAGGGCTTCGAAGTTCTTCTGGGTCTTGTTCTCGTTGCGGGCCATGGGGTCCTCCTTGGGGACTTCGTCGGGTTGGCCTTACAGTAACTACTATACTCCATTGCAGCCGGCATGGCTACTCTGGAGTGCAACTTTCTTTCGGGTGTTGCCGGCACAGCCGGGGAGCTGGGGGCTCCCCGGCTGGCCGTCCGCTCAGCGCTGGATCTCGTCCGGGCCGGGCGTGCCGAGCGGGTTCTCGACCTGGATCAGGTCGCGCCCGTCGGCCTCGGTGGGCAGCGGCCGGTCCGTGATCGGGCCGGAGCCCGTCGTGTTGGACTGACCGCCCTGGCCCTCGTGCTGCGTTCCGTTCGGCGGGTTGCTCGCCTGCGGGACGCGCTTCGGCAGGATGCCCATCGTGTTCCTCCTTGAGACTCCTCAGGACCGCCGTTCAGCGGCCTACAGCCAGCGTCTCCCGACGGGGCTGTTTCGTCTTGTGTGTTGCACGGGCGTCGGTGGGACCTACCAGCCGCTCCGCCCGCTCGCTCGGCCCTTGCGCCTTGCCAACTCTCCGGATGTTCTCTCTTGCGGTGGCCGGTTCCGTGTCTCCCTGACCAGCCGCAAGTCCGTCCCCGGAGCGTTGCGCGCTACTACCCTCGCTACCAGTTTTCTTGTGGTGGGATGGTGCCCAGTCTCCGACGCTGCATTTCCTGCTACCGACCTGTCGCCTGGCCGCCTTGCTCGGTGTTCGCGTTCTTCGGGTGGAGCCTCGACCGTCGGCTGGAGTCGCCGTCCCGGGAGCTTCGCTCGCCGCCCTCTCGCTTACAGGAACTATCATGCTCCATATCCACGCAGAAGGCAACACGGCGTCTACCTGGTCATTCATGATGAATGCCCTGGTAGGAGGCTCGCGAACTTTCTTCAAGATTTTTCCAGAACTTCTGTTTGACCAGGTAGGAGTGAGTGCCGGGCGTCTACGGCGATTCACCGCGCCTCAGGGTAAATCGGGTCGAATCGGGCCATCTGCCGGCTTGCAGCCGGCATGGACTCGCCCCTCCGGGGCGCAGCGTGGCCGGGTCGCGGGCTCGCCGTTACGTCCGGCCGGAAGCCGTAGGAGGCTCGTAGGCGGCTCCGCGCGGGCTTGGCGGGGCAACGGGGCTCGCACGGGGCGTTCGCTCGCCTACGGGGCCGCTACGGGCCACGGCGACCCCGGAACGCGAGAGAGCCCCGCTCCCACTTGGGGAACGGGGCTCGGGCCGGTTGGCCGGGCTGTCAGTCCTCGACGAACTCGCGGAGGACCGCGTACACCTCCACCTTGACCTTCCGGGCGGTGCGGGCCTCGGCGTTGACCCAGGGGCTGGTCGACTGGACCTCGTACTCCTCGACCAGCTCGTCGCGGAGAGCGCGGACCCGGCGGACCAGCATCCGGCTCTGCTCGGCCGAGTCGCCCTGGTACTTGGCGGCGACCAGGTACAGCTTGGTCCAGAGCTGCAGCGCGGCCTGCGCCTTGCAGAGGTCCTCCATCCGGCCGACCGGAACGTCAACCGGGGTGGCCAGCGCCTTGGTGAGCTCGGCCTTGGCCTGCTCCAGGCGGGTGTTGGCCTTGGCGGCCTCGATCTGGACGGCGTTCGCGAGGGACTGGTACATGGGGTCCTCCTTGGGGACTCGCTTGCTGACGAGAGTAACTATACTCCATGTGGAGCTCTTTCACTACCCCAGGCCCGCACCCTTTGCAGGATGCGGGCCGACGGGGCGGGGTTGGTCAGTCGCGGCAGCGAGCCAGCGCCCGGTAGGCCGCCTGCATCGCCTTGCGCTCGGCAACCTCCATCGCGTTGTGGACCGGGCTGCTGGAGCTGCCCGCGTTGCCGGTGATCAGCTGGTCGGCCGCGTCCTCCAGCCAGGACTCGATGGCGGCCATCCCGCCCCGGTTCCAGCGGGTCTGCAGGCCGGCAGTCAGGTGAGCCGCCGCCTGCGCCTCGATCAGGGAGTCCAGGGTGGAGGAGGACACCATCACACCGGCCGCGAACTGGTCGGTGATGCGGGCCTGAGCGGTGAGCAGGGTCTGCGCGGCGGACTGGGCCAGCTTGGCGACGGTGGTGGCGGTACGCTCGGAGTTCATCATCGGGAGCCTCCTTGGGGCTTCGTTCCGGTTGGCCTTACGAGAACTACTATACTCCAATCTGGAGGTTCGCGCTACTCCAGATCGAAGATTCTTTCTACTGCCTCAGGCCCGCACCCCACACCGGGGTGCGGGCCGGTTGCCGGCATGTGCGCTACTCGTACTCGCACGCCTCGCAGTAGACCGCGTTGCAGCTGGTGCAGTGGTCCTCCAGCTCCTGGTCCTTGTGGACGTCGCAGAACCCGTACTTGCTGTCGTCCGCCCGCTCGACGTCCAGCACCCGAACCGTGATCCCAGTCCACTTCATCTCCGCGACCAGGGGCGCGTCCTCCGCGCTCTCCGCCTCGACGACCGTGGTTGTGTTGCAGGTGTCCTGGCCCATCCGCATCGTAACCTTGTAGCTGTTCATGTCGGCCTCCTTGGGGCTCCTCGTTCGGGCTGTTGATAGAACTTTACTCCATGTGCACACCTGCGCGCTACCCCTTTGTGCAGAAACTTTTGCCGGCATGCCGGCAAGGGCAGAGCCCCGGCTCCGCTGGGGAACCGGGGCTCGCCTTGGCGCGGGGTTCAGCTGGGGTCGACCAGGACGATGCACTTGCCCTGCTCGGCCTCCGGGTCGACGTCGACGTACGCGCCGAGCTCGGTCTGGAGCAGCGTGCACAGCCACGTGGCGTCCATGTGGGCGGGCACCTCGTAGAAGCCGTCCAGCGAGACCTGCTCGTCGATCATCGCCAGGAGGCTGTCCCGCTTGGCGATCAGCTGGTCCTCGGTGTTCTCCTTGAGCAGCGTCGGCACCGTCGGGTTGGCGACGTTGAGGTCGTAGCTCAGGACGGAGATCTGGACGGCGAGCTCGTACTTGTCGTGCTCGGTGTTGGTGTTCTCGTCCATCGGGGCCTCCTTGGGGCCTCGGGGCCGACCCTTGCGGTCGGCCTTACACTAAGAACTATACCCCATGTGCAGATGGATGGAAACCTGCACCTTGAAGATTGTTGAAAATCAGTAGGTGGCCGTTTGCCGACATGCCGGCATGCGCCGTGAGCCGGGTAGCCGAGAGGCCCTCTCCGGGGCTGGAGAGGGCCTCTACGGGTCGCTCTGAGGTCAGTGGTGGGCGCACACCCGCTTCGCCTTGACCGTCGCCATGCCGGGGTAGACCGGACCCTCGCGGAGGATGGGCTCCTCCACGATCTTGGAGTTGGCGAAGGTGACGTTCTGCCGGCAGTCGGAGCAGATGGCCGTCAGGTACGTCCACTCGAACCGGTAGTCCACGGGCACCTCACCGATCTTGTGCAGCTCGCGGTGGTCCGTTCCCTGGCTGCTTGCCGGCACGCCGGGCACCTGGACGACGTAGGTGAAGCGCGGGCTGTACAGGGTCGGCTCGCCGTGGTCAACCACCCGGACGACCTCGACCTCTCCGGCGGGGCAGGCGTACCCGTGCGGGCGCTCCAGCGGGATGAAGTACAGCTTGTCGCCGACCTGGTGCTCGGCACCCTCGACGATCTCCGGCTTGGGCTCCTCGACCGGGGCGTTGGCGGCGGCCTCCGCCTCGGCCTCGAGAGCGGCCAGCGCGGCCTTCTCGCAGGTCTTGCAGACCTTGCGGCCGCCGGTGATGCGCGCGGCCTTGAGCGCCTCCTCCAGGCTGTCGTACGAGGCTCCCTGGGCCAGACGGCCACGGGTCAGGACGCCACAGGCGTTCTCCGCGTAGTAGGCCACGACGCCGGTCCGGTTGATGTCCTCGTCGGTCTGGTTGCTGGTGGTCTTGCAAGCGATCCCGGCGATGTGGTTGGTGGCTCGGTTGTAGCGGATGGAGTAGCTCATGTCGTCCTCCTGGGGGACTCTCTCGGTTGGCCTTACGAGAGTAACTATACCCCATGTCGACATGGGTTGGCTACTCTGCACAGCAACTATTTTGGAAAGCTGCAGATGGCTGTATGCCGGCTTGGAGGGTGCAGATGGGCTTTAACCTACAGCCCGATGTGCTGGAGGCCGGCAGAGAGCCGTCTGCACATGCAGGAGCCCCGCTCCCTCCGGTTGGAGGTGCGGGGCTCCCGGCTCGGTCAGAGCTCGCCGTCGTGCTCGACCAGGTGGACGTAGTCCAGGTCGATCGCGTCGGGGTCGGTGTCGAGCGTGTCGGCCTGCTTGTAGCCGACCGAGTTGGTGTCGTCCAGCGCGACCCAGTAGGCGTAGGCCTCACCCTCGCCGTCGAAGGTCTCGACGATCTCGTGCCACTGGCCACGGATCCGGCCGGTCGCCTCAACCGTGCCCGGCAGCTCCTGGGTCGCGCGGACCCGGTTGAGCAGGTCCTCGTTGGTGTTCTCCGCGTCGAACATCTGGCCTCCTTGGGGCTCTCTTGCTTACGAGAACTACTATACTCCAGCCGGGGTGGAGGCGCTACCCTCCACCCCGACTTTCTTGGATCAGATCCAGGTCTCGCCCATCCAGTAGCCGGTGCCCATCGCGGCCCAGCTGACGCCCCGGTAACCCTTGGCCTTCATCTCGTTGGAGAGGTTGAGCAGGGCGTCCTCGTTGTTGCGAACCTTGCGGACCTCCAGCGTCTCGCGCTCCGCGCCGTAGCCGGTCTTGAAGGTGGCGGTCGCCCAGCCGTTGCGCTGGTTGCGGTACTCGATGCGGATCGCGGGGAGCTGGTTCTCGGTCATCTGGTGCCTCCTTGGGGCGTTCTCTCGCTTACAGTAAGAACTATACTCCAGACTGCAGTCCTCCGCTACCCCTTTGTGCAACTTTCTTGAAGATTCTTCTGCAGGCATGCCGGCTTCGATTTTGGGCATCAAACCAAGTCTACTCCATGTCCACATGGAAGGCAAGGGGTTGCGCCAAGATTCTTTGGACATGCCGGCACGCCCCGGTCGCGAGGACCGGGGCGGCCGACCGGCGATCAGCAGCCGTCGCAGCCGGGGTGCGAGAAGCAGGCGCGACGGACGCAGGCCATCGAGTGCGGGTGCGCCATACGGCCGCAGTCCAGGCAGACGTGGGACAGGCAGAACTTGCCGGCAGGCAGCAGGACGCAGTCGGCGCAGCCGTAGGTAGCGAGCGCCGTAGCGGCCAGCAGCCGGACGTAGAGACCGGAGAGCGGGACGAAGACGGGAGCGGACATTTGGACCTCCTTGGGGTCGTTGACGAGGTCAACTCTACTCCACATGCCGGCAAAAAGCAAGTCTGCAGATGTGTTGCCTTCCATGTCGAGATGGGGTATAGTTGGTGTTGTGGGCGGGTGGTCCGCCCCGGTCCCCAAGGAGGACGAGATGGCAACCAAGCACGAGCTGGCCATGCAGGTGGCGGCGGCCCTGGGTCGGCCCAACGACGACGCGACCATCGCGGCGTACCAGGCCCTCCCGCTGGCCGACCTGGAGGTGCAGGCCCGCGAGATGCCGGGTGTGGTCGCGCGGCTCAAGGCCGAGGGCCACTGGAACGCCGAGGCAGAGGCCGTGCAGGTGTCGCTGATGGACACGGACGAGTGCGAGCTGTGCGGCGAACCGGCCGACGGCGAGATGGGGCAGTTCCAGGACTCTGACCGGACCGAGGTCGTGTGGTGCCACGCGGGCTGCGGCGAGGACGCTGGACTCGACATGTGCTGATCGACATGCACAAGAGAGGCCCGCTCCCTGGGATCGCAGGGGACGGGCCTCTCGTCTTTGGTGCTACGCGGCCTTGAAGGCCTCCACCGCGCTGGGCAGGACGGCCAGAGCGAGTCCTGCGTTGGTCAGCATCCACCGCCGAGGGACGGTCGGCGGCAGGACGGCTGCCAGGGCGAAGAGGATGAACGCTGCGGTGTAGCAGAGAGCTTCCAGCATTGCTTGTCCTTCCTGTGCATATGGCCGCCTGCACATGCCGGCCTCATGGGTGGGCTTTAACGGATGCTGGAGATGTGCATCTCTCGCCTACGGGCTCTCTACAGCCTCTGCAGTTGGCTGTGGCCAGTCCGACAGGTCTCGGATGACGTCCACCGTCCCACGCTTCCGCTTCACTTCCCGACCGGATACCCGCCACGCTGGCTCGCAAACCCCAGCCAGCACCGGAGGCACCGGCGCTTGTGGCTGCCGGCATGCCGCTGTCTCAGGGCTCGGACAGTCCCACGGACACCATGCACACTGGCCCTTGCTCATTCCTTGTTCAGCTCCAACCTGAACGAGCCCTCTGCTGACATGCGGATGCCGACGATCACCGCGCGCCCCTTGTATGGGTCGCGCCTGTACTTGGCGATCTTCTCGTAGCCCAGCTCTTCGAGCCTGCGACCGAACGCCTGGAGGCCGGGGATGTCGCGAGCGTGCTCCTTCTTGGACCACGCCTCGAATGCGCTGTGCAGAGGAGTGACCTGGCACACATAGCGCTCGCCGTCCTTCTCCTCGGAGTGCTCGCCGATCTCGATGTCGCCCTCAGAGCTCGCGTGCACAAGCCAGCGCTGCACGATGTCTGCGTTGGTCCTGTAACCCATCGATGCGTCCTGGACCTCCTCCGGCGGGAACAGCCCCTCCTCGCGGTACAGGCGGAGCCCCTCGACGATCCAGGCCAGAACGCCCTCCTGCTCGCCGGGGAACCCGCCGTCGCCGAGGATCTTGTCAGCCAGCTTCTCGTCACGGTCGGGGTGTCCCTTGGGGAACGCCACGTTCCACGGCACAACCTGGATGCGGTTCCAGATGGCCTCGTCCTCGGCGTTGATGCGGCTGAGGTGGTTCGTGGCCACGAGCACGAGGCACTCGGGCTGCCAGCGGGTGTTGCCTTCCCTGGAGTAGTTGCCTCGCGTGGAGACACCGTCGCCGCCCGTGAGCTGCTTGACAAAGCGCTCGTCCAGAGGCTCGTTGGGTGCGAGCTCGCTGCTGACGACGAAGCGCTTGCCCCGGATGGCGTCGCGGTCGGGGTCACGACCTCCCGTGTCGAACCGACGCTTGCTGAGCGCTCCCTCGGCCAGGGTGGCGCTGTAGGTCGAGCCCAGGACCCGCTCGATCACCTTGAGGAACAGCGACTTGCCCGTGTCTCCGAGACGGCTGTACATGAAGGCGATCAGCTTCTGGTCACCGTCGCCGGACATGGCGTATCCGGCCAGCTTCTGGAGGTAACGGCGCGTGTCCTCGTTGGGCTGGTTCGTGGCGAGGTACGCCTCCCAGATGGGTGCCTGGGCATTCGGCCGGTACGCCACGGGCGAGATGCGCGTGTTCATGTCCTCCAGCTTGTGCGGACCCAGCTCCAGTGTGTGCGTGTCGATCTCGCCGTTCTGCACGCAGAAGGTGCCGCGCACATTGTCGAACTCCTCGTCCGTGACGGAGATGCCGGGCTGGTGCTCCAGCTGCTTGACGGCTTCACGCATGCGCGCGCCATCCTTGCACTTCTCGATCCACTGGAGCGTGCGCTGGAAGATGTTGTCGCTCTGCTCCCACGCCAGACGCTCACCCAGGAAGTCCGCCTGCTCGGCTCCCTTGGCCGCGTAGGCCATCGTCTGGGCCGGGGCCTGAGCGAACGCTCCGTAGCGCCCGAGGAGCGCCTTGTAGGGCTTCCCTGAGGCGTTGAGGACGTCCCAGTCGCTCGGGAACGCGGGGCAGTCCTGGTCCTCGTAGTCGAAGACCTCTACTGCCTCCATGTAGCTGGTGAGGTCGGCCGTTGCGGCCATAGCGAGCCCCGATGTGTCCATGCCCCAGTGGGTGCCCGTCCAGACGCGCCAGCCGGTCTCGGGGCCGGTGTTGACCTTGCGGAACACCTTGCCGTAGAGCTCCAGCATCCGCTTGCCGTTGCCCTTGTCGTTGGGCTCGTTGTTGGTGGTGGTGCCGATGTGCCCCTTGAACGCGTCGTGGAACGCGGGCCACTCGTGCGCCTCGACCTGCTTGCTGGGGTCGGCCTGGAGCTTGACCTTGCGCGTGGTCGGCTTGCGCTTGTCGAAGAGGTCCTGCCAGGTGAGGCCCAGCTCCTGGAGGATCTTCTCCTTCTCCGCGATGTCCTCTGTCTCGTATGGCCTGGACTCGCACGTGAGAACTGCGCCCTCGTCGCCCTGGTCGAACTCGAAGCTGGGGTTGCGGTCGTCGTGCTCGGGGTGCGGGCAGTTGGTCTTGTACCTGCTCGGTCCGATCTTGTCCAGGCTGTAGCCCTTGGCCTCGAACGCCGCAACAACCCGCTTCAGCGCCGGACCCTCGGGCATGTCGCCGCCGGACAGCGTCGCCTTGACGTTGCCCTTGCGGCTCCACTCGCGAGGGGCACGCTCCTGAAGGGTTGCCGTGCGTATCGTCCGCATCTCGTCGGGCGGAAATACCTTGCCCTTCTTCGCCAACTGGTCATAGGCGTCCTTAGCACCCTTGCGGTTGGCCTCGCGGAACTTGTACTTGACCCCGACGCTCTTCAGCGCTCGCGCCACGCGAATGGCACGTGCAGAGCCGGGGTAGTCCTTGCGCTTCTTCGGATCCTCGTGATTGAAGTCCGCCTGGTGCCTGGGGTCCAGGTGGTCCCTGTCAATAACGATGATGACGTATCCCTGATAACCACGGAAGTGCTCCGCGATCTCGGGGTAGAAGGAGACACCCAGATGCGAGGTCGTGGCGTACTGGTCGGCGAACTCCCAGATGGCCTCTGCGTCCTTCTCGCCCTCCACGAGATAGATGTAGGGCGCATTGTTCTTGACAGCCTCCGCAATGCGCGGTGCGCCGTACAACACAAACTTGTGCTGAGCGAACGTCTTGTTGTAGCACGGGCAGTAGCGGAACGTCTTGTCGCCCTGTGGACCTGCGCTGTGCCCATCGATATCGATGACGTAGCGGAATCGCGAGAACAGCCGCGTGTTACTCTTGTCGAAGTAGGGGAACTGGTGCGTGACAGTGCCCCACTGGACGCTGATACCGTCCGACTGCGGCGTGCACTTGCACAGGTCCTCTGGCTTCGGCTTCGGCCTGTACTTCTCGCGCTGTGGCCTGGTGTTTATGGCCCTGCCTCCGTTCATGCTTGGTGCTGGTAAGGGTACTGCTCAGAGGCGGGGCTACTCGATGTCATCGGGGTCGTCCAGCAGCTCGGGCTGGGGGTACTGGGCCCGCTCGCGCTCGTATCCACTGCGCATGGCTGCGATCCGCTCTTCCTTGGTGGGGCGGAGCGGAGGAGCGAGCGCGCGGGCGTCGTCGGGGACGTCGAGAGCCGTGAGCGGGTAGTCCTCCAGCTCCTTGGCCCGCTCATCCAGAGCCTTGCTGCGAGCGAGGGCCTCGGAGTTGGTCTCGACCGCGTCTGCGGTGTAGTCCTCGTCATCGAGGTCGTCAACCGGGGTTCCGAAGAGGATGGACGCCAGAGGGCGCAGGTCCTCCTTACGCAGGAACTCCGCGTGTATCAGGATCTCGTTCTCGATGCGAGCGGCTGCCAGGAGACGACGCCCCTCCAGCTCCATTTCGGGCTTGTTCTGGTTGACGCCACGCCCGATCATGGCGATTGCGCTCCTCATTCGAGCCTGGAGCTCGGGAGAGGCGACCTTCTTGGCCATCTGGTTGTCCTTGTCTGCTGGTCTCGGGTTCGGCTATAGGGCCGAGGTTCAGTATACTCTACCGCGCGTTTCGGCGCTCTGGGTGTGGATGAAATGTGTGAATTATGCGTGATGTGGAGACCGGGAGGGGTTAGGAGGGGGCGGAGGGATTCAGATCCCCCCTCAGAGCCCTCCGTGTTGAAAGTGTGTGTGACCTGCGGGAATGTCGGAGGGGATCGTCCGAGGAGGGAAGAGGGACCCTCTTAACTGAAAAACTATCCCGTTAGGTCTGGGTCTCGGGGCTAAGGCCGAGAGGTGAAATATGTTGATAAAATGGGTTTAGTCCTACCTACCCTTTACGCGAACTTTTGCGCTTTCAAATCCCTCTTTCCCTCCTTAGGAAGAGTATGAGCAGGTAGGGATGTGTTTGAGAGGGAGGGATTCAGGGAGGGAAGTGCGGAGGGGTCGGAGGGATTTGCCCTCCGGATGAGGTGGAGAGTGTGTGGAGAGCGGGAAACGAGTCGCTGGGGGTAGGCTTGGAGAGGCGGAAGTAACGAGTCGATATGGGGTGGATGTGCATGGGCAGGCTTCAGAAGAGGACGGGGCGGCGGCGAGGAGGGAGGCCCACGGATATCACCAATGAGTTCAGGGATCTCGTCACCACACGTGCCATTGAGCTCAGGCGTGAGTCCTACACATTGCGTGAGACGGTGGAGATCGTCAACGAGGAGTTCGGGGACTCTCTGGCGTTCGAGACGGTGAGGCGGTGGATACAGGACCGCATCAAGCCGGAGCTGGAGGAGAAGGCCGACGAGTATCGTCAGCATTTGCTTGACCAGATCGCCATCGCAAAACGAGCGCTGTCCAAGCGAGTGATGATGGGTGACGAGAAGGCAGTGGCAGCCTGGACGCGATTGCTGGACCGCGAGATGCGGCTCACTGGTGTCGAGAAGCCGATCAAGGTCGACATGAACGTGAACAGTCGTGAGGGAGATGCCAACGAGGCGCAGCGACTGCTGGACCAGTTCTTCGGCGTTGCCCCTGCCGGTGAGGGCCACGTCATACAGGGCGAGGTCGTGAACCGAGAGCAGTGAGAATCACAGCGTTGGGTTCTGCGGGCCTTTTACGGGTCGGGTGGGACCGGGGGAGGGGGATGGGGTAGCGGCTCGCCGTAGGCCCCAAAGAATCGGTTTACGGGGCATCCCTGGGCGCGGCTCGGGGGTTCGATCGGAGGTGACGGCGTGTCGGTCCGCTGCAAGGAGTGCAAGAGGCATCGTTGCGGACGGTGTGGATGGTCGGGTCGTAGGAAGACAGGTGTTGTGCTGGCCTGCCCGCGCTGCGGCCACGGTACGACGGTCCATGCTGTGATGCATCGGAACGGCTACTGCTCGCTCGCGGACTCGTCCTCGAAGCACAAGCGCTACGAGTGCGCATGGTGCGGACGGGTTCGTAGGTCGGACAGGATGAGGCGCTGGTCTGGCCGCATGGAGTGCAAGGACGTTCATAGCTGTGCGAGGGCGCAGCGACAGAGGGGGATGGAGAAGGCGGCATGAGCGGCGACAGGTTGGTCGTTGGATATCAGGAGTTCGTGAGCGCTGTGTCTGCGGGCCTGTCGGCCACGGATGAGCACTCGTGCCAGGAGCAGGACGGTGTCGACTACAAGGCCATGGCCAAGGTGCTGTGGGCGTCTGGCTATCGGTTCGATCCGGCTGCGCGTCGGGCATGGCTCATTGTGGAGCTGAGGAGCAAGATGCCGGCAGAGCTCCAGAGCCACTTCGCCGAGCTGCTTCAGCTGGCAGGGGTCGATGACGCATGATGGGCCGGGCGATGCTGCGGATCGATGTCGAGTCCGAGGAGCCGGGTCGTGTGGTGGCTATGTCGACGGCCACGCTGGAGCAGGGGCGCGCCATGGCGAAGGTGCGCAATCCTGAGATGCGATGGGACGACATTCCCTGGGACGGCATCGGCACGACCATCGAGCTGGATGAGGCGCTCGCGCTGGGCCACGTCATCTACAGAATGCCGGTGGCCGGACTGCGTAAGATAGTCGTGGGAGGTGATGACCATGCCGGTGCAGAAGGTGAGTTCCGGATACCGCTGGGGTCCGAGCGGGACGGTGTACCCGACGAGGAAGCAGGCGGAGACGCAGGGCGCAGCGATCGAGGCGAGCAAGGCCTCGTACGCCCTGAGGTGGCCCGCGAAGAAGGGCAAGGAGCGCAAGCGCGTCTAGTCTGCACGTCGTGCTGGATGGACTCGCACAACTGCGTTGACAACCGACGGTGCGCCTGCTGGGTGTGCCGAGATGAGGAGAGCAAGAACATGCTGGGCATGCCGCAGGACACGATCAACAGGGACACGCAGGAGTGGCAGCGCATCGAGGAGGCTGTCGCGTTCCGCATGCCCAACGGAGACGACATCCTGATCGCGCGCCATGTGGCATGCCCGACATGTGGCAAGCCTGCCGCTCTGTTGCTGGGCGACGGCACCACGATCGGATACGCCAAGCGCCACCAGCAGTGTGGCCTCGACAAGGTGAAGAACGAGGAGACGGACAATGGCTGACGCACAACTGACCGTGGGCGTCCAGGTGGCGCTCAGCGTCGACGAGAGCACGGCCGTCTGGCTGGAGTCCCAGGGATGGACTCGTCCGCCCACGGGAGACAAGGGCGCGGCGCAGCGGCTGTACATGCAGCTGCTGTCCGAGCTGGACCCGCCAAACGACAGGCTGCTCAAGCTGCTGGAGTACTTCGGCGTCGACATGTCGGCGTTCCTGGAGGAGCAGCAGGGGATCGGTGTCGAGGAGGACGACGACTACGACCCGCTCCCCATGGAGCTCAGCGTGATGTCCGACATCGCAGAGGTGGAGGAGGCGCTCCCTGCGGCCCGTCCGCTGCGCGCCATGAGCGGGGCTGAGGCGATGCGTCACAGGGCGGCACGGCTCAGGCGAGACCTCATGAACGAGGTGTCGAACCCGGAGCGAGTGGACGAGATGCTGCGCAACCTCGATGTGAACGTCGAGGCTCTGGCTGCGGTGGACTGCGACTGCTGACATGCCCCGGCTCAACCCAGAACAGAAGGAAGCCTATGCGGAGCTGGAGCGCGCCATTGAGCGAGTGCTCCGGCTTCGTGGGGCCACAGGCATGCTGACCGAGTACGTGACGCTGTGCGCAGTCCAGTCCATCGACGACGAGGGCGACACAGCGGGCTCGGTCATGATGGTGCTGCCCATGGGAGGTGGGCTGCCATACCACAGAGTCATGGGGCTGCTGGACTACACGCATACCGTACTGCGCGCTGAGGTGGCGCGTAACGAGATGGGGACGGACGATGACGACGACGCTGGCTGACTACTTCCAGGACGTGGCAGACGCCATGTGCGACGGCTCCGTTGAGGCGCTGCGCATGCTGCTGGGCCAGTCGGTCGGCAGGCGATACCTCACTGTGGACGAGCCGCTCCTGTTCGCCTTGACCTACATGCCGCACTCGCTCAAGATGCCGGCACCGATGGAGGACATCGCTGAGGGAGCCGACTCAGAGGTGGGCGTCATCTCGATGTCGGAGTTCCACTGGGACCTCTGCGAGAAGGCTCGTGAGTGGGCTGAGAAGCCCGCCAGCCAGTTCGGCCCTGGCGAGATGCGCGACGCCTTCATCGCACCCCGAGATGCCGGCAAGTCCACCTGGCTGTTCAAGATCCTGCCCATGTGGGCTGCTGCGCATCAGCACGTGTCGTTCGTCGCTGCGTTCGCCGACTCTGGACCCCAGGCCAAGAAGCACCTGTCGTCGTTCAAGCGAGAGCTGGAGACCAACGACCTGCTTCAGGCTGACTTCCCAGACCTGTGCATGCCGCTCAAGAGGCGTGGCAACGTGAACGTGTCCGACACCCAGGACCTGTACCAGGCGCAATCGGGGTTCGTGTTCGCTGCTGGAGGCGCAGACGTCTCTGTCCTGGGTATGAAGGTCGAGGACAAGCGTCCGGACCTCCTGATCCTGGACGACCTGGAGCCCGATGAGGCCAGCTACTCGGACTACCAGATGCAGCAGCGCCTGGGCACTCTGACCGACGCCATCCTGCCGCTCAACATCCGAGCCCGCGTCATCCTGGCTGGCACCGTCACCATGCCCGGCTCGATCACGCACCAGATGGTCAAGGCTGCTGCGGCGCAGCGAGGCGAGATCCCCGAGGACGAGGTCGAGGAGTGGATCAAGACTGAGAAGTTCCGTGTGCACCACTACAAGCCGATCAACATCGACGACGACGGCAACGAGACCAGCCTGTGGCCGGAGAAGTGGCCGATGGACTGGCTCAACTCGGTGCGCCACACCCGGTCGTTCGCCAAGAACTACGAGAACGACCCGCTCGCGATCGATGGCCAGTACTGGACTCGGGACGACTTCACCTATGGCTCGCTGCCGTGCGCCATCACCATCCTCAGCGTTGACGGTGCAGTCACGGACAAGAAGAAGTCGGACTTCACAGGGCTGGCCGTTGTTGGGGCCACGGCTCACATGCCTGGCGATCCGCGTCGACGCTGCGAGGTCAAGTACGCCGTGGGCGTCAAGCTCCTGGGCAAGGCGCTGCGCCAGAAGATCCTGCACATCCTCGAGATGTACCCCGAGATCAAGGTGATCCTGGTGGAGTCGAACCAGGGCGGCGAGCTCTGGCGAGAGGTCATGCACGACATGCCGGTCAAGGTCGTGCTCATCCACAACAGCGAGCCCAAGGAGGTCCGAGCCGGAAAGGTGCACGCCATGTACCAGAGGATTCCGACCCGTGTCCTGCACACGCAGCGCCTTCAGCAGGCCGAGGAGAACATGGTCGGCTTCCCCAAGCTCAAGCACGACGACATTGTTGACGCCGTGGGCAATGCCGTCCTCAAGCTGTTGGGCGCTCCCAAGGTTCAGCGGCGCAAGGTCTCCAGCGGAGCATATGCGTGAGGGTATACTTCCCGCATTGCGGCTGATTGGCCTCGATGCCCTGGCTGGGGCGATGCAGGATTCGGTTCTGAATGGAGCCTCTGACCCCGGCTGAATTGCGTCTGGATTCGTTTACGGGAAGGAGGCCAATTGTGCCGCACAAGCAGATCCTGCGAGACTCCCTGAAGGAGCTCGACCACGCCAGGCCCGGTTATGTCGAGGCCGACAAGTTCTACAAGGGCACATTCGTGGAGCCCTTTCAGTCGCTGGTGATGCAGCGCCTGTTGGTCCGCAAGGAGGTCAACTACAAGGCCGTGCTCAGCGCGGTCCCGGTTGACGCCGTTGTGGAGAAGCTGGAGATTGTCGACATCCAGACCAACGACGAGGAGATGACTGCCTTCGTCCAGGACGAGGTCTGGAAGGCGAACCAGCTCCAGTTCGTGCACAAGACGGCGATCCTGGCGGCCGAGAAGTTCGGCGACGCCTACATCTTCATGTGGCCGGAGTACGACGACGAAGAGCAGGTCGTCACCGAAGAGGGTGCGCCCGGCGCGGACGAGCCTCAGCAGGTGATGACCGGCATCATCGCGTGCTACCAGTCGCCCATGAAGGTGCGCGTCTTCTATGACGACCTCAACCCGGCTCGCAAGACGCACGCCGTCAAGCGGCTCAAGACCGGCAAGGGCAAGCAGGAGCGGGCGTGGCTGTACCTCGCCGACGGCACCATCGAGCTCTACGAGACGCCGCTCAACAAGTGCGGGATCGACGACTTCGAGTACGTGGAGGACGTGGACAACCCGACCGGGCAGATCCCGTTCATCCACCTCCGCAACGATCTCCCGTACGGCTGCCCGCTGCACAAGAACGCTTACGGGCCGCAGAACCAGATCACCAAGTTCCTCGTGAACGAGGTGTCGGGCTCGGACTTCAACGCCTTCCCCCAGCGGTACGCGCTGGCCAAGACGCGCTCAACGGGGCAGGGCGGCGACGACATCGACTGGTCGGGGCAGGACGACACCGTTCCGGACCAGGACGAGAACGTCGTGAGCAAGCTGGTGTCGGGACCGGGGCGCATCTGGGACCTGTCGGGCTTCGACTCGGTGGGCCAGTTCTCCAGCGCCGACGTGGAGCAGTACCTCAAGCCGTTGGAGAAGGCTGTGCAGCTCATGGCTGCCGCCACGAACACGCCTGTGTACTACTTCACGGCAGACTCCACGGGCGGAGGCACGCCCACTGGTGAGTCGATCAGGCAGCGTGACGCCCGGCTCAACACCAAGACCGAGTGGCAGCAGAAGCTCCTGGACTCCCAGTTCGACGAGATGCTGTACATGGCGCTTGAGCTGGCGTTCGAGGAGCTGCCCGATGACTTCTCGCTGAGCATCAAGTGGAAGCCGATCGAGTACGTCTCCGAGACGGAGAAGCTGGACCTCGTCCAGAAGAAGATCGAGCTCGGGGTTCCGCCGGAGATCGCGTTCGCTGAGGCGGGCTACGACGAGGAGACCGTGCGCCAGTGGCTGACGGGCAAGCCGAACGACACAGAGCTCCTGCGCCGAGTGACGCTGCTCAACACCATGGGTGACGCGGTGCAGAAGATCGGCACGGCGGCTGCGCTGGGCATCGACCTCAGCCAGGCCAACGAGCTGATAGCAGACCTGTTCGGCGACATCGCCGGGCTGCGTGAGACCAACGTGGAAGAGGAGTGACCATGTCGGCGATCGACATCTTCCTGGCCAAGGGGAAGAAGGGCCTGATCCTGGAGAAGGACTGGCTCACACGCGAGGAGAAGGAGGAGGTGCGCGCCCGGTTCGGTCCGGAGGGTTCCGCTGGTGTCTGGTTCCTGGAGGTGCCGGACGAGCCCGAGCCGGTCGGCGACTTCGATGAGGAGCAGGAGCTCGACGAGGACCCGACCACCAACCCGGTCGGGCCCAAGGGCGACGAGCCGACGCTCTCGGACCTGGAGGGTCTGACCGTGGCGCAGCTGCGGGACCTGGCCGCCAAGGAGGAGCTCGACGTGAGCGACCTCAAGCTCAAGGCGGATCTCGTGGGCCGCCTCGCCGCGCACTTCGGTGTGCAGATCTAGAAGGAGAACGATGTCCGTACCTGCTATGTCCGAGAACGAGATCCTTGCGCTGCAGAACGCAGCGATCAACGGGACTCCCTCGACCACGATCAACACGCAGAACATGTCCAGCCAGCAGGTCAGCGATCTGACGCGGGCTCTCACCAAGATCGGTGCGCCGTCCTACTCGATCGACGCGTACAACATCGTGGTCGCGTCGTCGCTCTTCCAGCTGCTGGTCAACCAGACCGTCTGAGAGGTGGTCCGACATGGCTGAGCGCATAGACCCCGAGGCGCTGCTGGAGCTTGTGCAGCAGAAGCAGATCGAGGCGATCTCCAAGATCGAGGACAAGGCGATCAAGGCGGCGACCGAGAAGCGATATGCTGCGATCGACGATGCCCTGCGCTCGGCCACGTCCGACTGGGTCAAGACATTCGGCTCGATGAGTGCACCCGGTGAGGGTGCGCCGTTGAACGAGATGATCCGATCGGCGCTGTCTGCGAGCAATGGAGCGCTCAAGGGGCTGGAGGGCTCGGTCATCTCCGCCCTGTCCGAAGCCGTAGGCAGCGCCGTAACGGCCGCAACCGAGCAGGGTGCGGCGTTCGTTGAGGGAGCCAGCGGCAAGGCCGCAGCCAAGCGCGTAGACGTCCCTACGCCCGATCTGAAGGCCGAACGCGCGGCCGTGAAGGCGGCAGTGTCCGAGGGCGAGTCCGCCTTCAAGAGGCTGCTGCGTCGGCCGGTCATCGAGCGGCTCGGACTGCGTGGCATCCTGGCTGGGCTCCGACAGGCTCGCAATGTCCTGGGGCGCGCCAAGTCCACGATCACGTCATCTGTCAACGAGAACGTGACCAAGACGATGCAGGCAACAGCCACAGCTAACAAGGCCAAGTACGAGGTGTGGGTGGCAGAGCGCGATGCCTGTGTGAACTGCCTCGCATATGCAGGCCGCATCGTGAAGAAGGGAGAGGACTTTCCCGGTGGACTCTCCTGGGATCCCAAGCAGAGGGACTCCAAGGCAAAGGGCGTCCGCCCTCCTCTCCATCCACATTGCCGATGCCGACCCGTTCCGTGGGATCCAGCGTGGGCTCGGGATGGCGAGGTAAGCTTGCCAGAGGCGGTCAGCCGGGAAGCGCAAAGATCCATTGCTCGTGGATTCTCACTACCATCCGAATCCAACGCCAGCAGGATCCGAGCGCTCAAGGAATTGCTGAAGGGCAATCCTGATCTCCCCAAGACCGTGCTCGAACGGGCTCGTCGCGATTTGAAGAAGGGCGAGTTCGCTCGGGGCAGGAGCGTTCCTACATCGAACCCGTGAGGTACTGAAGCATGATGACCAACCTTCTCCGTCCTGGCCTGTCGGCCGCCAAGTCCGCCGGTGCGGACCTGGACCTGCTGACTGCGGCCGGTGTGGACGGATACGAGCCTGGGTGGGCTCACCCCTACGCCACGGACCCCTTCTCGCCCGTGTTCTACGCCGACGGCGGGGACGAGGACGACGACGAGGGTGACGAGGACGAGGAGGACGCCGACAAGGGCGACGAGGAGGACGACGAAGACGACGATGACGACGAGGACAAGGGCAAGTCGCCCGAGGAACTCGCCGCCGAGGTCAAGCGTCTCCGTGCCGCCTACCTCAAGAAGCTAAAGAACTCCAAGAACCGTGGCACCCGGCTGCGCGAGGCGGAGACCGCCAAGGCCAAGCTGGAGGGCGACCTCGCCACGCTCCAGGAGCAGCTCGACGAGCTCAAGAAGACGGCGGGCAAGGAGGTCGACTCCGAGGCCGCGCAGCGCCGCATCAACGAGCTCGTGGAGAAGGCCAAGGAGGAGGGGCGTGAGGCGTTCAAGCCGACCGTCATCCGCATGGCCGCCCGTGCCGAGCTCATGGCGGCTGGTGCCCGTCCGGCCCTGGTGGACCGGCTCGTCCGGATGATCGACGTCAACGAGGTCGACATCGACGACGAGGACGGCACCATCGACGTCACCGACCAGGTGGACGCCCTCAAGAAGGACATGCCCGAGATGTTCGGGCCGAAGCGCGCCACCACCAAGCGGACCCGCAAGACCACCTCCGGCGGCTCCGGCGGCGAGGGCGGTGGCTCCGGCAAGGGCTCCGCTCGCAAGGCCGGTGGAGCCGGTGGCAGCGACGAGGGTGCCGGTGAGGAGAAGCTCACCGCCGCACAGAAGGTCGCCAACAGGCTGCGAGGCCTGTAAGCGAGAACCCGCTGCATGAGGTATCATTGCGGCGAGCATGTCTGGCCTTGTGCCGGATGCAGCAGCCCTGGGTGGGGCACCCCTCACCTGGGGCTGTTTGCATTTACCAGATCACGATCCCTGAAGGGAGCCCACATGGACTACTCCATGGACGACTGGGCGGCACGCAAGGCCGCGTTCGCGGCGGAGCGCGCGGCGAAGGTCGTGTGGACCGAGTTCGAGCCCGGCGACATCGTCGGCTACCGCAAGAACGGCCAGCCGATCTACTTCATGGTCGGTGGCGCGGCGGACAACTTCGACGACTGGATCCCGGAGGAGACCGACTCCGCCGTCATCCAGCGCGTCGCGCAGGTCTCGGCCGTCGAGGCGTGGGGTCGGCACACGCCGATGTCCACCGCCACCAAGAAGGAGCCGCGCTCCTCGGGCATGGCGATCAAGACGCTCGGCAAGGCCGAGGCGTACACCTCGTCCAACGACGAGAACGACGACGTCCTGCTCACCGCCCGCAAGCACACCGGCCTCCTGACCGTGGCCGAGGAGGACCTCAACGACTCGGCGGCCGACATCATCGCGGCCAAGGAGCGGGACTGGGCCACCAGCTACGCGAAGTACTTCGACAACGCGACGCTCGCGACCTCCGCTGCGGAGAACGCGCCGACCGTCCCGTACACGTCGGTGTACTACGCGCTGACCCAGACCAACGCCACGACCGGCTACACCGCCAACGACAACATCGTCGGCACGGTCACGGCGGGCGAGGTCACCTACGACGAGCTCTCGGAGGCCCTGGGCCGGTACGAGGACGGCGACTACTTCGACGAGTCGATGTCGGTCGTCATCGCGCACCCGGTCTTCCGCAAGCAGCTCCGACAGATCAAGGACGACCAGGGCCAGCCGATCTTCGTGCGGGGTCAGGGTGGTGACGCCGGTACGCCGGACACCGTCTTCGACATCCCCGTCCGCTGGTCGAACGGCTGCCGCCTGTCCGCCACCGCGAGCGCCGCGCCCACGGGTGCGCCGATCATGGTCTTCGGCAACCGGGACTTCCTGATCGTCGGCGACCGCTCCACCGTCGAGACCCAGCCGATCCCGGCCGCGATCTCCACGACGGACGAGGCGAACGTCAAGATCCGCGTCCGCAAGGGCTTCGCCATCGGTCACGAGAAGGCGTTCGCCGTCCTCGTGGACGACGGCTCCGCCCTGAGCTGATCCGCGAAGGCCGCGTACGCCCCGTAGGCGGCCTGCGAGCGACGGCCCGGCCCGTTTCACCGGGACCGGGCCGTTCGTTCGTTACGCGCCCACGTAGACCCCTTTACGGACCCGAGGAGGGCGGCCGTGTCTACCCCGGCAGAGGAATGCGCCGACACCTGGGCGACTCCGGCTGAGGCAAGCGCCATCACTGGCGTGACGCTGTACCAGGCGGACCTGAACACGGCCCAGTCCATCATCGACCTGTTCACGGACATCCACTACGGACTGAAGGACAGCCTCCAGCCGCGCACGCTGCGCATCCTGAAGCAGGCTGTGTCCTGGCAGGCCAAGTGGCAGAAGGAGCAGGGTGCCGAGGACTTCGGCACCGGCTCCGAGAAGTCCAGCGAGACGCTGGGCGACTACAGTTACTCCAATGGCTCCGGCGGTTCGGGGTCGGGCGGCAGCTCGGAGGATTCCGCGATGCTTGCACCGATCGCGCAGCGCTGGATCACCAAGCTCAACTGGAAGCGCACTCGCACCATCGATCCGCTGACTCCGAGCGAGAAGGTGCTCGTCGAGAACGGTGACCTGGAGGGTGTCTTCCCCTGGATCCCGCGAGGTGATCTCGGATGAGCCTGGTGTCACACCTGCTCAAGCAGACTGCCGATGTCTATCGGCGGACTGAAGTGTCGGACGGGCAAGGTGGAGTGGATTACTCCTATGCCCTGCTTGAGAGCGGACGCAGAGTCAAGATTGACCAAGCGTCCGCCAGGGAGCAGTTCGAGGCGGAGCAGGCTGGTGCATCCTTGACCCACAAGGTGTACCAGAACCATGACGACGACATCCAGCGCGGCGATGAGTTTCGCCAGGGCTCGGATCGTTTCCGTGTGATGAACGTCGTCAAGCCCTCGACGCCCGGCGTGTACCTGCGTGCCGACGTCGAGTTCATCCAGAGCGAGCAGGAGAGCTGATCATGACGGATGCAGAGAGGCCCTCTCAGGAGGCGAAGCCGATCGGTCCCACCGAGGCACGAGAGCGGGCTGAGGCTGCTGCCCGTGCCGGCAAGTGGGACGAGTCCACTGCGTGGTCACTGCTCGGCCTGCTCGCTCTGGAGCGGCGAAACACAGGAGGAGGTCGACGTGGGCATTAACGCACGCGGCATCCGTGGTGCACAACAGCGCCTCAGGCGTCTGTCCGACCGGCTGGCCGGTGTGACCGACGAGGCGATCAGCGAGTTCGCAGACGATGTCACCAACCACATGAAGGGCGTCGTGCCCGTGGACACTGGCAGGCTGCGTGACTCCATCTCCAAGGAGAAGGCCGGAGACAGCTACACCGTCGGACCGCGCGGCGTGGAGTACGCCGAGTATGTCGAGAACGGAACAAGCCGCTCACCGGCTCAGCCCTACGTAGCGCCGACGATCCAGTGGGCGCGAGCCAACGGACCCAAGCGCATCGCGCGCCGCATCGAGGGGGAGATCAGCTGATGTCTACTCCCACGGCTGCGGGGCCGTTCAACGAGCTTCTGGCGGGGCTTTACGCCACGCTGGATACCGGCCTGGATTCGGCCGGTGTGTACGACGACGTTCCTGAGCGAATCACCAAGCCATACGTCACGATGGGCGAGATGTTCTCCATCCCCGACAACTGGCACGGCGGATTCGGGTGGGACATTCTGTTCACAACCCATGTGTGGACAAAGGCGCGAGGATTCAAGTCGGCGATCGATATCGCCAACGAGATCATCGCTCTTCTCGACCACAAGCGTCTGGCGATTGACTTGCCGGATTCATGGTCAGTCGTTTCCATCCGATTCGTGCAACTCCAAACGCTGCGCGATCCGGATCCCGAGATCCGCCACGTTCCGGTACAATTCCGGATAGTGATTCACCAGGAGGTGTGACCCAATGGCAGGACAGGACGCGTGGGGAACTCAGTTCCGCCGCGAGACCGACACGCCCGGCACGTTCATGACGGTCGCGAACTGCACGGACATCTCCGGCCCGAGCCGTGAGCGGGAGGCCATCGAGGTCACCGCGCACGACTCGCCGGACCAGTACCGCGAGTTCGTCAAGGGCCTGAAGGACGGCGGCGAGGTCGAGCTCACGCTCAACTACGACCCCAACGTCGCGAGCATCCAGGCGCTCGACGACGACTTCGAGGAGCGGGACAACCGCAACTACCAGCTGGTGATCTTCCCCGACACGGCCGACGAGTGGACGTGGGACTTCGAGGGTCTGATCACCGCGAACGGCGACGAGTTCCCGCACGACGACAAGATGGAGCGGACCGTCACCGTGAAGATCTCCGGCAAGCCGGAGCTGACCCACACTGCCGGCAGCTGAGGACGAGGAACAGAGCATCATGGCACTGGTAACGAAGCAGCAGATCTCCGACGCTGTCGACCGCAAGTGGGAGGACGTCCCGGTCCCCGAGTGGGGCGGCGACGTCCGACTCATGGAGCTGTCGGCGGCCGACCGGGGATACATCGAGGCCGGTTCGGTCGTGGCGAACGGGCAGACGCCCCAGCTCCGCGTCGAGTCGCTCAAGGTGTATCGCGAGAAGCTCGTGGGCATGGCGATGGTCGACGAGAACTTCCAGCGCATCTACTCCAACAAGGAGATCTCGGCCGGAGCGCTGGGCGTCAAGTCCGGTGCCGTGATCGAGCGCCTCGCGGCCAAGGTCCAGGAGATGTCCGGCATGGGCCGGTACGCGGTGAAGGAAGCGGAGGGAAACTCCGACGCCGCCCCGAGCGACTCTTCCGCTTCCGCCTAGCGGAGCACCTCGGGATGACGGTGGCCGAGCTGGACTACCGCATGGGCTCCTACGAGCTGACCGAGTGGATGGCATTCGAGAAGATGACCGGTCCACTCGGTCGGCGTCGTGGAGATATCCAGGCGGCCACCATTGCGGCTACCGTTGCGAACTCCAACCGGGGTAAGGGCGGCAGGAAGTTCAAGATCGCGGACTTCCTAGTCGAGTACGGCAGGGCGGCAAGGAAGACGCCGGAGCAGATGCTTGCGGCGATCAAGAGTCTCAACAGGTCGATGGGAGGTGCAGAGCATGGCCGACGTGACGATTGACATCGATGCCAACTTGGGCAGTACATCGTCCACCATCGATCAGGCGGCCAACAGCCTCGACGATCTCGGCAACGCCGCGAACACGGCGGGGTCAGACCTCGACGGAGTTGGCAACTCGGCACAGAATGCAGAGGGAGGCATCAGCCGAGTAGGAGCCGGTGCCATCGCTGCCAGCGCAGGCTTCAGCCAGATGACCGACATCGTCGGACAGGCTGTGGATCTCTGGAACATCGGAGACCGCGCTGCAGACAACCTGGCTCGTGCACAGAACGACGTAGCCCAGGCAGCGCTCGATCTCAAGCAGGCGAACCAGGACGGACGCCAGGCACAGCTCGACGCCAACCAGGCACAGATCGACGGCACACAGGCGGGCATCGACCTGGAGCAGGCTCTGCTCGACCAGAAGACCGCGCAGAAGGACTACAACGACGCGGTCAAGGAGTACGGCGCAGATTCGCTGGAGGCTCAGCAGGCCGCGATCGACCTGAAGCAGGCAGACGCCGACGCCAAGCAGGCCAAGCTTGACAGCAAGCAGGCGACAGAGGACTACAGCCAGGCCCAGATCGACGGCAAGCAGTCCACGATCGATGCGAAGAATGCACAGCTGGACCTCAACGAGGCTCAGCGCAATGTGCAGTCGTCGACGATCATGGACGGATGGTTCGGCGTCATCTCGCAACTGGGCACGGTCGTGTTCGGTCTGGTCGGCACGTTCGCTCTGCTGGGCACGGCTTGGGTCGGCACTGCCGCCACGGCGGTTGCCACTGCTGCCACGACTGCGTTCGCCTGGGTGTCGAGCTGGGTCCTGATGGCTGCCAGCGCGCTTGCGAGCGCGGCCTCGATGGCGGCTGCCTGGCTCCTGTCGATCTGGCCCATCGCCCTCATCATTGCGGCCGTCGCTGGTCTCGTCGCGCTGATCATCATCTACTGGGATGAGATCAAAACGTGGACGATCAAGATCTTCAACGCCGTGTGGAACTGGCTCAAGGGCCTGTGGGACGACATCATCGGTCTGTTCAACTGGGCCGTCGGAATGGTGAAGACCATCTTCTTCAACTTCACCCCGCTGGGCATCATCATCAAGAACTGGGGTGCCATCACAGGCTGGATCTCCAAGCAGTGGAGTAATATCGGAAACACCATCTCGACCTGGGTCGGCCGCATCAAGGGGTTCTTCTCCGGCATGTGGAACGGAGTTGTGTCGGGCCTGAAGTCGGCTCTCAACGGAATCATCGGACTGCTGAACGACGGCATCTACGGCGTCAACGTCCTGATCTCCGGAGCCAACCGAATCCCCGGCGTCAACATCGGCTTCATCCCGTACATTCCCTATCTGGCAGCGGGTGGTGTTACCACGGGGCCGACGCTGGCCATGATCGGTGAGGGCCAGGAACAGGAAGCCGTCCTCCCGTTGAGCAAGCTTCAGGGTATGCTTAACATGGCCGGGAACAACGGGACGAGCGCTGTGGTGATCGAGTTCCGTGGCGGCAACCGAGCCTTCCGAGAGTTCATGCAGGAATCCGTCAGGACGACGTCCGGCGGAAGCATCACCAAGTACGCAGGAGGATGAGAGATGCCGAGTCTGCCACCCCCGATCAAGGGCGAGCTGTTCTATGACGGCGTGTGGAACTCGGCATCTGTCCGCACGACCTCCGACATCGAGATCACGCGCGGTCTGACCTCTGAGTCGGACACTTCGGCCGAACCGATGTCGTGCGAGTGCGACCTGGAGTCGGGGCGCGACATGCTGTACGCGCCCCGGAACCCGGAGAGCCCGCTGTTCGGCAAGATCGGTAGGAACACCCCGTTCCGCCTCTCGCTGGAGGCCGGTGGTCCGTACCTCAAGACTCCGACCTCCAGCGCATGGGAGTTCTCGACCCCGGACAACAACGCCTTTGACATCACCGGCGACATCGACGTCCGGGTCGATTGCAGGCCGGACAACTGGAGCAGCCCGCAGTCTCTGGCCATCAGCTTCGACTCCGGCAACATCCGCTGGTTCTTCGTCATCGGCCAGGATCGCGAGCTGTGGTTCTGGTGGTCTCCGACAGGCCTCTCTGCTGCGCAGATAGAGGCGCACCAGGAGACTCCGTTCAATTTCGCCAATGGCGAGCGCGCCGTGCTGCGTGCGACGCTCGACGTTGACAACGACAACGGCGGATGGACGTGCAGGTTCTGGCACGGAAAGTCTCTCGACGGTGACGAGTGGACGCTGATCGGCGACCCCATCACCGGATCGGGCACGACCTCTCTGTTCAACGCGACCGCGCCCATCCTCATTGGCGACAGCGGTCCGAGCGGCCTGCTGCCAGACGGCTCGTCCGGCTTCGACAACTTCGAGGGCGAGTTCTACGGACTCCAGGTCTGGGACGGCGTCAACGACCAGCTCGTCGTTGACCTCGACATCGCTCGTGACGGCGGAGACGACGCGGTCGGCGGGAACACCGTCGTGGACTCGACCGGCTTCACATGGACTCGCTCGGGCGTCGCCACGTTGTCCAACCAGTACTACAGGGCTGTTGGTGAGGTTCCGTCGTGGCCTCCGACTCGTGACCTGACTGGCAATGCGGTTTACACGTCGATCGCTCCGACCGGCATTACGCGTCGCATGGATGCCGGCAACAAGCCGATCGACTCGGCCCTGCTTCGCTGGCTCACGCAGCAGCAGCCCACCGAGTGCTGGCCCATGACGGATGGCTCTGGGCTCCAGGAGGGCTACTCGCTCGTCGGTGGAACACCCATCTCACTTTCGCTTGCTGGTGACGGTACGACGTTCGGCTCGTTTGGAAAGGCTCAGCAGACAGACTGGTTGGAGCCCACATTCCAGACGGTGAAGGAGCAGGACAACGTCCTCACCGGCCTCGTGCCGCGAGACACCAGTGGCGACTGGTCTGTCGACATGATCTTCAATCTGTCCGGCAAGTACCAGCCGTTCAACCAACTCGTCTTCACAGACGAAGGGGCGGGAAGTAACGCAAGCCCTCAGGTGGAGCTGTCATTCGGACTCATCAGTCAGAGTGGAACATCAGGCCTCTGGATAGCAGCCTTGTGGGAATATCGAGAGGACGACTCCTCGTCCCAGGGGCAGATCTGGAGCCCCAACTTCCCGTGCCCCGAAATCTTCGATGGTGAGTCGCATCACATCAGGATCAAAGGAACAGATCTTGGCGGATCTGTCGCGATCGACCTCTATCTGGACGGCGAGTTTCGGGAGTCTGGAACCGTTCCGTTCACGATGAAGCCGCTGCGCACCGTCCAGTATGCAATGATTTACACGACCGGTCCTGACGGAACAGACAACGTCAACCAGGGTTGCGGCTATCTGACGTTTTGGGCAGGGAGCGGCGGTCCGACGGCGGCAGAGTTCTATGAGGCGTATCAGGGGTTCCCTGGAGAGCTGACGAGCGAGCGAATCGAGCGTCTCTGCAACGAGAGCGGATACACGGTATCCATCTCTGGCGATCCCGGCGATGAAGCAACGCTGAGTCTCCAGGAGCGCAAGAAGCTGCTTGAGCTTCTCCAGTCGGCTTCAGACGCCAACTTCGGATACCTGCTGGAGCGACGAGACGCTCTCGAAATCTACCATCGAGGACAGAGCACGCTCTGGAACCAGGCTCCCGTGTTCGAGCTGGACTTCACCAACGGAGTCATCGGATCACCCTTCAAGCCGGTCGACGACGACAAGCTCACCGAGAACGACGTCACTGTCAGCGGGACTCGCACCGGGTCTCCGATCAGGTATGTCCTGGAGGAGGGAGACCTTTCAGTCCAGGACCCGCCGAACGGAGTCGGGCGATACGACGTCGAGTACGACTACATCCTCGACACCAACGAAGGGATTAGCAGCGCTGCGTACATGCGACTGCACCTCGGCACGTACAACGGCGTCAGGTACACGCGCATCACGCTGGACCTCGCGAACAAGCGCGTCTACGCGATGCTGCACAAGATCCTGCGCGCGGACGTCGGTGACAAGATCAGGCTTCTGAACATCCCCAAGGACCATGGTCCTGGACCCGTTGACGTAATCGTCCAGGGGTACTCAGAGACCATCGGACCTGACGAGTGGAGCATCACGTTCAACTGCATCCCCGGAGAGCCGTGGACGGCTGGACAGGTATTCCTGAATGGCGAGACCAACACGCAAGCGAGGCTTGACACCGCAGGATGCGTGACCGGGGCTACCGCCACGACTACCGACTCCGAGATCGAGCTCTTCACCACGTCCGAATTCGAATGGACTTCGGACTTGTTCGACAGCCCGTATGACGTTCGCGTTGGCGGAGAGGTCGTGACGGTGCTCGGACCTCGTGGCCCCATCAACGACGAGGTCCTGTTCGACACGAGCATCGGTCCATGGGTCGCTCAGAACGGGGCGTCCGTATGGAGCCAGGAGGTCGTGCATCCCGATCCTCGTGCACGAGGCTCCCTCAAGTTCACGCCATCCGGAGGCTTCAGCGCTGGAGGCCCTCTGTCAGAGTTGTCGCCCGTTGGATCGATCGAGCCCGGCGTCGTGTACGCGATCGGTGCCTGGGTCTACTCGCCCAACGGTTTCAGCGACTTCCGAGCCGTGGCCGACTGGTACGACTCGGCTGGTACCTATCTGTCGACGTCTGGTGCAACTGCAGTCGTTGCTCCTGCTCGCACATGGGTATGGGTCAGCGCCACTCCGACGGCTCCTGCGAACGCCGATCGCTACAGGATTCGCATTCGCTACGGTGCAGCTGCAGATGCTGACGATGTGTACTACATCTGGGCTGCCAGGCTCACCAGCGTGAGCGCGTCTGCCATTCGAGACACGTTCTCCAGGACGCTCTCAGACAGCTGGGGGACCAGTGAGAGCGGCGCTGCGTGGACCAACACGGGTGGCGCGAGCACTGACTACGACACGACCGGCTCGGCTGGAACTCACACCATGACGAGCGTCAACGTGTCGCGCTACAGCACGACGCCTGCAAACCACACCGATCAGGACATCCGAGCGCACGTGTCGTCGTCGGCGCTGGCCACGGGTGCGTCGCAGTTCTGCGGAGTTGTAGGCCGATGGACCGATGCCAACAACAGCTACTATGCCCGCATAGCATTCCAGACGAACCAGGCTGTGTCGCTCGTTATCCAGAAGCGGGTCGGAGGATCGCAAAGCGACCTCATCAGCGTTACGCTTCCATGGGAGCACGCGGTTGACAGGGTGTTCGGGATCAGGCTGCTCATCCAGGGGTCGACTCTCAAGGCGAAGGCGTGGCCTGTCGCCACAACGACAGAGCCTCGCCAATGGCACGCCGAGGTGACGGACACCTCTCTCACGGCCGCTGGAAGCGTTGGCGTAAGGACGATCCTCGGATCCGGAAGCACCAACTCGAACACGGTGTTCTCGTACGACAACTTCGAGACTGTGCGCAATCAGAGGTTCAACGTGACGAGGTCGGAGAACAACGTCATCAAGTCGCATGCGACGGGCGAGGACGCTAGGCTTGCCATTCCGAGCTATGTACAGATGTAGGAGGGAGGGCAATGCGTAAGCTTGCAGGTATGCGCCTCACGCCGGACATGATGCGCGACTACACTGTCGATGCCAGAATCAGCTCTGGATTCGCTCCGACAGACAACGCCGTAGTCCGAAGCTTCCTCGGCGAGAAGGTCAGCGGCAAGACGATGATCTATCTGGTCCTGGGATGGGCCGGGAGCGATGTCACCGCAAACTCTGCGGGGAACATTGCAGATCAACAGGTAGGATTCCTGCCTGAAGAATGGCGTCCCGACGAGACCGTGATAGGAGTGTTCGACCTCGCAGGAGTCGCTAAGGGAGCCGTCGGAGTTCTGAGCTCTGGTCTCGTTCGACTCCAGACTCTCAGCGCGACGAGAACCATGACGTTCAACAACACGATCAGCATGAGCATCGGCTGGATCAGCCAGAACAACTAGGAGGACGCGGTGCAGTGGCTTGCCGGCATGCGCATAACAGAGGACCGCCTGAACGACAACACGGCCGACGAGACCACGACGGCTGGCCTTGTTACCGCCACGAGGTTCGACGGTCCGACCTTCAACGGGAAGAAGGTCAACGGAGTGACGACGGTGAACGTCACAGTTCTCCGTAACGACCCTGGCAACGCAAACATCGCCGAGGTCACCGCCACGTCTGCTGGGAACATCACTCCGGACGTGCTGTGCTGCACTCTCCCGGTGGGATGGCGTCCTCCGGAAACCGTTACGACGTCGTTCGACAGCAGCGGAACCCGCGACGGATCGATCACGATCCTGTCAAACGGAACATGCACCATCAAGACGATGTCGCCCAACTCTGCGATGAGCGACAACAACACTGTGAACTTCTTTGCCGAATGGATCAGCGAGAACGACTAGCAGGAGGAATCGCATATGAGTGTTGAAATCCCCGACGGTGCATACGGGCTCGACTTCATCATCTCTGTCTCGGGAGGGCTGGGGCCGACCCTTGAGGTTTCGAGCAGGCTGCACTACGACATATCAACCAGCGAATCGGGGCAGCCTGCCAGCCCACAGGTCGAGGCAGAGGTCGAGGCGATGTACGCTGCAATGGAGGCGTACAAGTCCAAGTTCGAGGAGCTTTTCCCGCTCTGCGAGGTCAACATGACGAGGCAGTTCATCTGCAGGTACGACGAGTCCTTTCCGATCGTCGACCCGATGTCGTAGCCCAGCAGAACGCGCTTTCCGTCCGATGGGTAGGATTCACGGGGTCAGCTGAAAGGAGCCTACGCGATGTCTACCCCCTCTGACGACTCGATCCCGGAGCGGTTGGCCCGGATCGAAACCAAGGTCGACCAGATCTTGGAGAGGACGCGCGAGGACCGGACCGACTTCCGGTCGAGGATCAGAGCGCTGGAGTACTGGCGGTACGGGACAGGAGCGGCGGTGATCGCTTCCGTGGTCAACCTGATTCCGGGTTCGACCCCGAAGGGCTGAGAGCCCGCGTAAGGCCCGAACGGCTGCCGCTGAGGCCCGCGTACCGACCCTGAGCTACGGGGCCGCTACGCGGGCCTCTACGCCGTTTTACGGATGCTCTCCGGCGGCCATGTTCGGGTATGATTGGCGTCGGAACACACGACGGGGGAGAAAGCAGGGAGCAAGTATGGCCACTCCACTGAGTGCAGACACCATCCTCACGGTCCTTCGGGCCGAGGGGATCGATGTGCACGAGCACAGCGGCTGGCGGACGCACAACCGCGATGCGGCCACGGGCAAGACGTTCGGCCCGGTGCACGGCGTGCTCATCCACCACACCGCCGGACACGACGACATGGAGTACTGCTATCGGGGTAGCAGCGCACTCCCCGGTCCGCTCTGCCACTCCTGGCTCGGCAAGACCGCAGGTCTCTGGATGATCGGGCACGGACGGGCGAACCACGCCGGTCTGGTCGACAGCGACGTGATCGACGCGCTCATCGCCGAGACCACGCTGCCCAGGGACGACTACGCCGACATGGACGGCAACGACCTCCTGTACGGACTGGAGATGGAGAACTACGGCGACGGCAAGGACCCGTGGCCCGCGTCGCAGTACGCCATCGCCGTCAAGTGGGCCGCCGCGCTGTGCCGCAAGCACGGCTGGACCGAGAAGTCGGTCGCGGGCCACAAGGAGGTTCAGCCCGGCAAGATCGACCCGACGTTCGACATGGACGACTTCCGTGCCGCCGTCAAGGTGCAGCTCGCCACCAAGCCCGGCTCCGCCCCGGCTCCGGCTCCCACGCCGAGCAAGCCGAAGGTCGACCTGAGCCGTCTCGTCACGGCCGCCAAGACCGACCCTGGTGCCGCTCAGGGCCACGTCACGTACATGGCGGGCACCAACCTGGTCGAGAACGCCCTCGTCCGCGAGGGGCTCATGTCGAAGACCTACGCGGGCGACGGCTCGTTCGGCTCGACCACCGTGGCCGCCTACAGCCGGTGGCAGCTCAAGCTGTACCCCGGTGCGAGCACCAAGCCGGGCGGAGACGCCGACGGCATCCCCGGCATGGACTCGCTCAAGAAGCTCGGAGCCAAGTACGGCTTCGACGTCGTCGCCTGAGGAGGCAGCATGGTCAGACTCTCGACCAAGAGCAAGGTCACCATCAGAACCATCATCCAGACGATCGTCGGCCTGGCGGTCGTCGCTCCGATCCTCGTCGACCAGGTCGGCGGGACTGAGGCGGCGGGCTGGCTCGCTGGCGTCGTCGCTGTGGCCGGTGTCGTGACGCGCTTCATGGCGTCCGAGATCGGCCAGAAGCTGATGGGCTTCCTCAACACCGCCGACGAGACCGACACGAAGTAGAACCTGGAGGAGCTCAGCCGTGGCCATCCCCGAAGGAGTCGAGACAGTAACCGTCAGCAGCGGCGTTCCCATGACGCTGCCCGACGGCACTCTCATCCGTGGACACCTACGCTTCATCGCCCCGGACCTCAACGTCATCGGCGACGAGGACTACATCTTCGGTGGTGAGTCTCCGGCTGAGCTCTGCCACGGCGAGTTCAGCATCACGCTCGTTCCGCCGGACGCGACTGGCATCACTCCGACCGGATGGACCTACACGGTCGTCGCGGAGTTCGTCAACGCGCCCGGCTGGACGCGATACATCGACATCACCAAGGACAACCCGAACGTCTTCCTGGACGACGTGATCGTCCTCACGCCTGGCGACATCACCAACCCCGACACTGTGTTCGTCCGCAAGGCAGGCGACACCATGACGGGTGCTCTCACGCTGCCGGGTGCTCCGACCGCAGACCTGCACGCGGCCACCAAGAAGTATGTGGACGACCACATCCCCGACACGACGGACTTCGTGCAGCGCGGTGGCGACACGATGCTCGGAGAGCTCGTCCTCTTCGGCGACCCCACGGTCGCGCTCGGGGCCGCTCCCAAGCAGTACGTAGACCAGGCGGAGGCGGACGCCGTAACGGCCGCTACGGCGGCTGCGGCAGCCGAGTCGGTGAGTTTGTCCGGCGACACGATGACAGGCCCGCTAATCCTGAGCGGAGCCCCGGCAACGGGCCTCGGAGCCGCGACGAAGGACTACGTTGACACCGCCGACGAGGCGCGCGTCGCAGTCGCGGGTGACACCATGACCGGACAGCTGGTTCTCTTCGGAGACCCGAACACTGCACTCGGAGCGGCTCCGAAGCAGTATGTCGATGCACAGGCTGCCGCAGCACAGGCTGCGGCCGAGGCTGAGTCGGTGTCGATCTCAGGCGACACTATGACGGGTCCGCTGCTGCTGAACGCAGACCCGACAGCAGCTCTGGGTGCAGCGACCAAGCAGTATGTCGACCAGGCCCAAGCTGATGCAGAGGCAGCTGCTGCCGCAGAGAGCGTGTCGCTGTCTGGCGACACCATGACCGGCCCTCTGGTCCTCAACGCCGACCCCTCTGTCGCGCTCGGAGCGGCCACGAAGCAGTATGTTGATGCAGCAGAAGCGAGCGCCATCGCTGCTGCCGACGCAGAGAGCGTGTCTCTTGACGGAGACACGATGACTGGTCCTCTCGTCCTGAGCGCCGACCCCGTTGTGTCGCTCGGAGCTGCAACGAAGCAGTACGTCGACCAGGCCCAGGCAGACGCCGAAGCGACGGCGGCTGCGGAGTCGGTCTCGCTCAGCGGAGACACCATGACGGGGCCTCTCATCCTGAACGCTGATCCGAGCGCTGCTCTTGGTGCTGCTACGAAGCAGTTCGTGGAGAGCGAGGCTGCTGCTGCGCAGGCCGCCGCTGAGGCCACGGCTGCTGCAGAATCTGTTTCTCTGAACGGCGACACCATGACCGGTCCGCTGATCCTCAGCGGCGCTCCGGCCGTGGCTCTCGGGGCAGCCACGAAGGGGTATGTCGACAATCTCGACTCCGCCAACGTCAAGCTCACTGGCGACCAGACGATCGCCGGAATCAAGACGTTCAGCTCCATCCCTGTGCTTCCGGGAATCGACCCGATCGCTGCCAACGAGGCTGTTCGCAAGGCATACGTCGACTCGCTGGACTCGGCCAATGTGAAGCTGACCGGCAACCAGACTGTTGCCGGTGTGAAGACGTTCTCCTCGATACCTGTTCTGCCTGCTAGCAGCCCGACCTCCGCCAACGAGGCGACGCGCAAGCAGTACGTGGACGACGGAGACGACGCCAGGGTCGCCGTCGCGGGCGACACCATGACGGGCTTCCTGACGCTCAACGCTGACCCGACAGATCCGCTGCACGCCGCCACCCAGCAGTATGTAGACCAGCAGGCCGACGCCGCTCAGTCCGCAGCCGAGGCGACGGCCGCAGCCGAGTCTGTGTCCATCACTGGCGACACGATGACCGGACCGCTCGTCCTGCCCGGCGACCCGGCCACGGACCTCGAAGCTGCACCCAAGCAGTATGTCGACAACACGATCGATGCCGAGCTTCTGGCCCAGCTCGGTCTGTCGACGGGCATCCTGCTCGGTGGCGAGCTGAACGTCAACGCGATCGACGACACACAGGTCGACATCGGATACACGTACGGCGTCATCGTGGACTACGTCACGACGCCCTCGTCTCCGACCGTGACCAAGGTGACGTTCGCAGCTACGACCGTAACGATCACGGACCTGGTGGAGCCCATCACGTGGCTCCTGATCGACAGCACGGGCACGCTGTCGCAGCAGACGACGCGTCCGACCAACTCCCAGCGGCGCACGCATCTGGTGCTCGGCGGAGTCCTGATCGCTGGTGGCGGGATCATCCAGGATCAGAGCCTGCCGAACTATCCGCCGCAGATGCTCAACCAGCTGTACGACCTGATGGACGCGCTCGGACCGTTCAACGTGTCAGGCAACCTGCTCCAGCCCGCAGGAGCGAACCTCCAGCTCGCCAAGACTGCCGGCACCGTCTTCAACCGAGGCTTCAACCACTTCGCCGGATCGACGCTCACCTCCGATCCGCACATCTCGACTACGGCTGCGCAGAATCCTGTCTCGATGCGATATGTCACGCAGGTCCAGGCGAGCCCTGTCGCTCCTGTCACCGTCGTGGATCCGACGATGTACGACGTTGCCGGGACGATCACGGCCGTGCCTGGCGGATCCGGCGCGTCCACAATCCAGCGCGTCTACATCACGCCGCTCAACGATGTCACGCAGCAGGTCGTCATCCAGTACGGACAGACGGTGTACGCCAGTCTGGATGCTGCCATCGCAGCGATCGGCAACCAGACGTTCGTCAAGAACCCCAGTCTGGCCGACGCCACGCTCCTCGGATATGTGGTTGCCAAGAAGAGCTGCACCGATCTCTCGATCGCTGCGGACGCCCGCGTGATCCAGGCTGCCAGGCTGAGCGGTAACTCCGCCGGTTCGGGCGACAGCCTCTCGCTCGCTCTGCTCCTCACGGGCGGCACCATGACGGGCGACTTGGTCCTCGCCGCCGACCCGGACCAGCCCCTTGAGGCCGCCACGAAGCAGTATGTCGACGCGGGCGACGCCACGGCTGTGAAGCTGACCGGCGACCAGACCGTGGCTGGCATCAAGACGTTCTCGTCCATCCCCGTGCTCCCCGCGTCGGACCCGACGACGACCAATCAGGCGACCCGCAAGAGCTACGTGGACACGCTCGATGCACAGAACGTCAAGCTCACCGGAGCGCAGACGGTCGCAGGCGTCAAGACGTTCTCGTCCATTCCGGTTGGTCCGGCCTCGGACCCGACCACAGGCAACCAGCTGACGCGTAAGACCTACGTGGATGCCGGGGACTTGACCAACGCGACAGCCATCTCCACGCTTGACGGAGAGGTGGTCAAGCTCACTGGCGATCAGAGCGTCGCTGGGATCAAGACCTTCTCATCCATCCCCGTTGGGCCTGCCAGCGACCCGACGACCGACAACCAGCTCACCAGGAAGCTGTATGTCGACTCCGGCATCGCGGTTGTTCAGGGCAACGTTGACGACGTCGTAGCCGACCTCGCAGCGCTCGACGGTGCGGTCGTCAAGCTGACTGGCGACCAGTCGGTTGCCGGCATCAAGACCTTCTCCAGCATCCCGGTCGGACCGGCCTCCGACCCCACGACCGCGAACCAGCTCACGCGCAAGTCCTACGTCGACACGCTCGACGGTGCCAACGTGAAGCTCACTGGCAACCAGTCCATATCAGGTGTCAAGACCTTCTCCAGCGGCATCAACGTCACGGCCGGTCTCGGCTCGGACCGCTTCGCCAGGAAGACCGCTAACACGTCACGAGCGAGCACGACGACTCTCGCAGCCGACCCACATCTCGTTGTGGCTGTCGAGGCGAACGCCACCTACAACGTGATAGCCCAGCTCGTATGGAGGCCGTCTGGTTCGGGTGGTTTTGCTGTTGGCTTCACCGGCCCTTCTGGCGCAGAGATGATCTTCATCGACAACGACAGCGGATCGTCCCTGCTGATCTCTGACAGCCTCACCTTCAACGTGACGACCGGTGCAACGATCGGAGGCACGCTGGTCACTGCTGGAACCTCTGGCAATCTCACGCTCAGGTGGGCTCAGCGCATCTCTGACGCGACTGCGACCGTCCTCAACGAGCACTCCTCGCTCTGGCTCCGTCGGGTAGCATAGAAGCCCACGGCGGATGGGTGTCCGCCTGGGAATGGAGCGATTATGTCCGAACTGAAGCTGTACATCCTCGGCTTCCCGAGAGAGTTCCGTGGCAACCACTGGAAGCGGGAAGTTGAGGAGTCGGCAGTCGGCCTCGGATGGAACGTTGTGCACGAGGCGGCTCAAGCCGCCGATCCGGAAGAGGTCCTGCGTCAGGCCAAGGACGCGGACCTCTTCCTGTGGCTGCGAACGCATCGCAACGATCCGCACGGCGATGCATATGCAATGCTGAGGCGCATCGAGGACTGCGGAGTCCCTACGGTCGGGATGCACATGGACCTGTACTGGAACCTTCCGCAGCGAGAGCCGCTGGTGAACATCCAGCAGAATCCTTGGTGGTCGTGCCAGCGCGTCTACACGGCTGACGGAGGACACCAGTCCGAGTTTGCCGAACGGGGTATCAATCACTTCTGGATGCCGCCTGGATTCGGCGACCGCTGGTTCGGACTCGCGACCCTGCCACGTCGTTGCAGATTCAAGAAGCGCTATGTCTTCGTGGGAAGCAACAGCCGAGGGATTCACGGCGACCATCGCACCATGCTCCTGAAATGGGCGAGCAAGAGATACGCAGGCGGATTCCAGCGATACGGTGCACACAACAAGATCTACGGAGAAGACCTGAGCCAGTTGTATGCAGCAGCCAGGGTCGTGATAGGAGACTCTGCGCCTGCGGACTACTACTGGTCGGATCGGATTCCGACAACCATGGGTCGAGGAGGAGTGCTCGCATATCCCAGGACCATTGGCCTGGAGGAGCACGGCTACAACGACAACAACATGATCCTGTTCGACAGGTACGACTTCGATTCGCTAGGAGAGAAGATCGACAGCCTGTCCAACTCAGACATAGCCGACATGCGTGAAGCAGCGCTCACAGTGACGGCTGAACGACACATGTGGCGGCACAGGCTGCTGCAGATCAAGGAAGAGGTTCTGGGATGAGGGTCATCCTCGCTGCCAGCGGCAGCCAGAGCAAGTGGGGTCGACATCTGGGTGTGTCGTCGCACTTCGCCCCGCTCACTCGCCACGGTGGTCAGCCGCTCATCATGCGGACCATCGAGCAGCTCAACCGGTACGGGCACGAGGTCAATGTGCTGATACCCAGCGACCCCGCATACCAGGTTCTGCCGGCAACCAGGCACGTCATCCAGGGACCACGCCCAAGCGAGTACGCTGCATGCCGGCATCTCTGGGACGACGAGGGGCGAACCATCCTCCTCCTCGGCGATGTGTACTTCACAGACCAGGCTCTCGACCGCATCATGCTGTTCACCAAGCGGCAGTTCATGGTGTTCGGAAGGTTCGGACCCAGTCGCATCACCGGCACTCCGTATGGGGAGATCTTCGCTGCCAGCTGGTACGGAGAGCACCACATACAGATGGACCAGTACCTCGCCAATGTGCACAAGCTCCGCGCAGAAGGCACCATCACTCGTCCGCCGGGCTGGATGCTCCTGAGGTCCTGGCAGCGAACTCCGCTGAACAGGCACAAGGTGCAGCGGAAGTACTTCATCGAGATAAACGACGAGACGGACGACATCGACTTCCCGGCCGACTACGACCGTCACCCGGCAACAAGGAGCAACTGATGGGCAGCGTGTTCGTGGACTTCCCGAGTCTGATCACCAATCTGGATGTGACGCCGACGCACATCATCCACGTAGGTGCACACCGGGGTGAGGAGGTCGACTTCTACAAGCAGGCCGGAGCCGAGCGCATCACGCTCGTCGAGCCGATCCCCGAGCTGGCAGAGCTCCTGCGCGACAGGTACGAGGACGACCTGTCGATCACGATCGTCGAGGCCGCGTGCGGAGCCGCTCCGACCACAGCCACGCTCAACATCATGCAGAAGACGAACCTGTCAACACTGCACGAGCCGCAGCGATCTGACCGGCTCGACAGGATCATCGACGTCAGCGTGGTCCGGCTCGACTCCATCCAGGGCGACGCGAACGTGGCCGTGATCGACGCGCAAGGGCTGGAGCTCGAAGTCCTGGGTGCGGCCGACATGAGCAAGTTCGACCTTGTGATCGCCGAGTGCTGCACCAAGGACGACCCGACCATCGCCGTGGGCTACGACGCCATGGTCGAGTTCATGGCGAGCGTCGGCTTCCGCGAGGTCAACAAGTGGTCGCGCGACTACCAGTGGATCAACAAGTGGTCGCGCGGAACCAAGGCTCGCTTCCACCGGGGCGACGGCTCGGTGTACGACGCGGCGTTCGTGCCCGGCGAGCCAGAGTAAGAAATCTTGCAGATCGAGGTTTCCATCTGCATGGACATGGGGTAAAGTTCTTCTTGTAAGGACAACAGGAAGCCCCAAGGAGGCACCCCATGAACGCCATCACCACCGCCGCTGAGTTCGAGGCCGCCGCGTACTCCGGCTACGTCAGCCGGGGCATCGGCGACACGGACGGCTGGTTCCACCCGATCGACCGCAACGCCTTCGTCGACGCCATGCGCCTCCGCCTCCCGGTCGCCCCGGAGGACTTCACTCGGTACAACGACACCGAGTTCCGGCCGACCCAGGAGCAGTGCGACATGTACAATCGCTCCTTCGGCGGCAAGCCGAAGAGCCTGCGCCTCGCGGTCCGCACCGACAAGGGCTGGAGGACGGTCAACGTCTCCGGCACCAAGGACGCCCACGAGATTCTGACCCGGCTCGCCGCCACGGTCGGCTGGCTGGAGGCTCGCCTGGAGGACTACGTGATGCTGGACACCTACACCTGGGTGCCCCAGATCCGGATGCTCTTCGGCTCCTTCGTCAAGGGCAACGTCGCCATCACTGACAAGCGCAAGGCTCGCCAGGGCGACAAGTTCGGCAAGATGGCCGAGCTGCTGGAGTACAGCGAGACCTTCGAGCTGTAGTCACGAACCAACAAGAAGAGCCCCGCCTCCCGGAAGGGAAGTGGGGCTCTTCGCCGTTACGATGCCGGCATGAGGGCTAGCTGGCCGCGTAACGGCCGAACGGGGTGGGTCCGGTACCTTGGCCCACCCCGTCGGAGTTCGCTCGTTACGCGGGCTCCTACGGCTTCTCAGCCGTTCTTGAAGGCGAGCGGCAGGTGCTTGGACATCTGAGGGATCGGACCCCGCAGCAGCACGCGTCGGAACCGGCCGTCGCAGACGACGATCTTCCCGGTGTCCGTCTCGCTGCGGAGGAGCCGACCGATGCCCTGCGCGAGCCTGGTGTGCATGCACTCGTTGCTGTACGAGAACTGCATGTCTCGCGTCTTCCCGCCGATCGCGTTGTGCAGGAGCGTCGGCACGGAGTAGGGCAGCTTCCAGATGGCGACCAGGCTGAGCGCCTTGCCCGGCACGTCGACACCCTTCCAGAAGCTCTCGACGCCCACGAGGATGGCGTTGCCGTCCTCCTTGAACGCCTTCACCAGACCGGGGTTCGCGGACGTGTTACCGGGCTCCTGGCACAGCACGAGACGCCGACCCTGGTACCGCTTGGCGGCCAGGTTGTACAGACGGTCGGCGTCCACGTTGGACGTGGCCAGGATCAGCACGCCGCCGTCGGTCGCGTCGATGTGCTCGGCGAGCACCTCCCAGCGCTGGTCGAACCAGCCACGGTTCTGCCAGTCGCCGGGGTCCATGCCGGCGTCCACCACGATGCCCTCGCAGCTGTTCTTCCAGTCGAACATCTGCGGGATGAAGTCCGGCTTGGCTGCGGGATACCCGGTACGACGCGGCAGGGACGCCGGGACCGTGGCGGAGATCATCCGGGGCTGCCAGCGACGGCACGCGTCCTGGACGTGGAGTCCGACGTTGAGCACATCCCAGTGGATGCCAGCCGGGTCGATCCAGGTCAGGGCTGCACCCTTGTCCCACTCCTCCTTGGCCGAGACCTGCATCGCGTCGATGCGCTTCTGGAGGAATCCCAGCGCGGTCTCCGTCTCGTCGGGGTCCAGGTCCTCGACCTCGGACAGTCGCGGATCGTTCTTGACCTCGTGCTCCAGGCCGCGCAGGATGGCGACCACCTCGGCCCGCTCCTGGTCGCTCAGCGCTCGGTCCTTGAAGCGCTTCATGGGCGACTTGGCGTCTGCCGACCGGCCATCGGCGATCTCGCTCTCGATGTACTTGTCCACGACCTCCTTCATGCCCTCCTGGAGGACCTTGGACAGGTCGGGGCCGAGCACGCGGCCGGAGGTCGGCGTCAGCTCCCAGCCGAGCGAGCTGCGTACGGTCTCGGGGAGCTGCTGCGCCTCGTCCACGTACGGCTGTCCGAACGGGATGAGCTGGACCGCTCCGTCGGTCTGGTCGTACAGCTTGGAGTTGACGAGCCACATGGAGGTGTTGGTGAGGACAACGTCGGCCTCGTGCGAGAGCAGGCGAGCCCGCTTGGCCCAGCAGATGCCGCCGTCGTGAGCGCAGTCATCGCGCATGCACACACCGTCGCCAGCGCACGAGACGCAGCGACCACCACCGTTGCAGGGGTTGATCACGCCGTCGATCGGCTTGGCCTGCTCCGGGCCACGCATCCTGTCGACGCTGAAGCAGAGGTCCAGCATGGCCCTGTAAGGCTTGCTGTCCTCGTTGTTGGCCGACGCGCACGCGTAGTGGCGACGCCCCTTGACGACCGCGTACGTGAACAGGCCGGACTCCGCCATGCGCGGCAGGTCCTTCATCGCGTACTGGTCCAGCAGGGTGTTGTCGGCGGCGATGATGATGCTGTGGTCGCCCGTCAGCTCCGCATTCGCCGCCGCGTGAGCGATGGCCGCGAAGGACTTGCCGACACCGGTCGGAGCCTGGACGTATCGAGCGCCTCCGTCGCTCAGGAACTGGAGGAGGTCCAGCTGTCGCGGACGAGGCGTGATGCCGGCAGCCTTCATGAGCTCGACTGCGGTCTCGTAGACGCCTTGGGTCATTGCCCTGTCTCCCTGTTCTGCATTCTTCATCGGGTTCTTACTGACCTCGAGAGTTTACCCTGCCAGAGCCCGCCCGGCAAATGACCAGACGGGCGGGCTCGGCCGGTTAGGCTGCCTTGAGCAGGTCAACCCTGTGCTTGCGGAGCCACATGATCGCGTGACGGGTTGCGTCCCGTGCGTGATCAGGCCCCGGTGTGTACATCGCCATCAGCTTGAGTCGCTCGTCCGTCATGACGGACTTCGCGTCTCCAGGCGACTGCCAGTACGGCTCGAACTGAGCCCGCTCTCCGCTCGCCAGCTTCAGGCCGCGCCACAACTGGTAGTCCACCTTGTGCCCGATGCGAACAGGAGACAGGAGCTCGCGCCCCTTGATGGCGGACCGGAGGATGAAGTCCTCGATCACCATGTCCGATCGCTCCGGGCTGAACGACCGGTTGGCGAACCAGCGCAGGATCGCCAACGTCTGCTCGTTCTCCGTGCCGTTGAGACAGTCTGCCTGCCAGGCCAGGAGACACTTCTGCAGAGGGGTCGTCTTCTGGGCCAACCCCTGCTCCCAGTACCAGATCGTGCAGATGCCGGTCGATCCTCCGGGGTCGACGGCCGTGATGGAGGAGAACGGGTGCAAGTCGTCATCCTCCTCTGCCCTCAGGCGCTGGATCCCGTTGGAGGATCCGCCTGAGGGCTCCCTAGTGGCCCATGCCCAGTCCACTCAGAGAACTCCTCTCCATCCGGAGCGGGCGATGTAGCGCCAGCGGAATGTCTTGCTCTTGATGGATAGGTCCTTGTTGCGGTGGATGATCTCGACCGCAGAGCCGTGACCTCCAAGCATCTGAGCGATAGCCCTGAGCTCGGTGGCCAGCTTCGGCCACTCGCCCTCGTCGAAGTCCTCGCCCTCGTCGAAGTCCCAGATGCCGCCGTCCCAGATGCGGACCGGTGCGTTGGTCGCGTCGGCCACGGGCCTCACAGAGCCTTGTTCCCGACGAGCACCTGCCACATGCTCAGCTCGGCCATCGAGGCCGGGCGGACGTGCCCCTGTCGCGGGCTGTTGTGGTTCTCGTCCTTCTCGTCGAACACGAGATTGACGACCCGCGCGTCTCGGCCGGATCCGGTGATGATGAAGCCGAGCCCCACGCCCACGGCCTTCTCACGGTCGTTTCGCCACTGCATGTGTTGCTCCTACTCTCCGCCGAAGAGGCGGCTGTCGTTCTCTTCCACCGCACGAGCGAAGATCTCCGTTGTGGATCCCTCCGCCCGTATGCGGGCAGCCAGTTCAGCGTTGCCGACATAGCCATTCGGCATTGCTTCCACTGCTGCCGCCACGCCGAGCGCGATCAGCTCGGGCAGCGACTTGGTGCCACGGGTTTCCAGCATGGCCGTGGCGACCGACTCGTACGCGTCCTCCAGGCACTTGAGCGCCTGTTCCTCGATGGTCATCTTCCGCCTGTTGCAGTCGTCGACTCCGAGGCCCGACTTGCCATCCCAGTCGTCGCCCTTGTCGTTGTTGCAGGGTTCGCACATGAGCTGGAGATTGCCGAGCGCTCGCGGGTGTCCGCCCTTGGACAGAGGGCGAATGTGGTCCACGGTCAATTGGTCATTCGGGAATTCCTTCTTGCATCCTTTGCAGACCAGACCGTCTCGCGCTACGAGTTTACGTCTGTTCTTCGCTATCCCCTTCTTCGCCATCACCAACCCATTTGATCCTCATGCCGGCAGCCTCGACCGCTCTGATCCAATTGCGGAACTCCTCAACGGCGTCCTCGTTCATGAATCGAGAGATCGCATGCATAACCGATCCCCGTTGTATGTACAGATAGGTACCCTTGCGTCCCGGTGCACCCGAGATCACGAGGTCGCCCGGATGCTCAGTTGTATCCGAGGACGATGTTGTCTCCGAGTTCGACCTCTGCATTGCCGACCTCCTCGATCATGTTGCAGATCGCGGCATGCGGCTCGCTGGGGATCATGCTGCAGTTGGAACAGCAGAATCCCTTGACGATGCCGGTGCGCTGCGCCACGCGCTTGCACCCTGAGGTGCGGCACTCACCCTTTTGCATTGCGAGCATCCTCGTTGTCCTTGTGCTCAGCGCACTCCCAGCCGCCCTCTCCGTCTGCACGGATCAGGTCGCCCTCTTCGAACTGACCCTCGATGCACTCGTAATGCGAGCACGCTCCGCCATAGTTGGCGTTGAAGGCCGGACCCTTCTTGTTCGGCTCTCCGCCGAACGTCATCGACGGACTCACCGGCCGCGACCAGATCCGCTGGAACCGGCCCAGATGAGCACGGCCGCGACGATGACGATCACGACGACGCTCTTGCCCGAGATGCTCTTGCTGCTGTCCTCGGCAGCAATCAGCACGCTCAGAGTCGACGCAAGCACTTAACCTCCAGGAGTTCCGCAGCGAAGTACCAGTCGATACCTTCGCCGATCTTGTCCAGCTCGAACGACCTCTTGTACGCATCGGCCGCTTCGCCCTCAAGGATGGAGCGCGCCGCCTTCTCGTGATAGCCGGTCTTCATCAGCGAGCACAGGTCGTCGCGCTTCGCGTTGATGGCGTGTCGCCACCCGAGGTCGACGATGCCGGCAGTCATGTACAGACGGTCGTCGTTCCACTCCATCGGCTTGAGCGGGTTCTCGGGCCGATAGGTCGAGGATGCCTGGGGCAGCTGCCCCTCCTCGTCGCCCTTGTCGGCGTTGGCGTCTCCGCCGCTGATCAGCGCGACGACCCAGACCATGATGACGAGCCCCAGGACGAACGCCACTCGTCGAACCCAGCGACGGGCACGACTGTCGTTTTGTCCGGGCTCCCAGTTGTAGTCGAGCTCCATTGCTATTGCCTCCAGATCTCTCGCCATCGGACTCGGCCGGTGACCCAGAACCAGATCATCCGTGGCTTGGTTGCGTACCGCCAGACGCGGTCGTACGCGCCGAAGTATCCCTCGAACGCATGGATATGGAAATACGCCTGGCAAGATTCGCACCAGTAAAGTCCGCCGACCCTGAGAAGCTCAGGGTCCGGCAGATGCGCGCATTCCTCCTTGTGTGGCATGCCGCTCATAGCCACGACCCCTTTCCGTCGCACAGCCCGGCGAGCCGGACAATCCAGTGGATCGGACTCCATCTGAATCGCCAGCACGCCGGGCAGATCATGCGCTCGCGCATACCCTACTTGAGACCGGGTCGCTTGCCGATGGTGTGGAACAGCGGCTTGAACGACCGCTGCTCGTCCTTGGCCCAGGGCTTGTCGCACTGGCCCTCCGGCGACTCCCAGCCCTGGAAGGTGCACTTGGCACCCATGCGACCCTGCCCGTTGCAGAGGCCGCACTTGCCCTTGGTTCCGTACACCTCGTCGATGACGACCTCGCCGTCACCCAGGCACTCGATGCAGAGCGTGCCCGTCTTCTCGCACGAGATCTTGATGTACGGCTCCAGCCACGGGCTCTGCTCCAGGATGGCCGTGCGCATCTTGCGCATGACGTCGACCATCTCCCACATGAACATGGAGCAGCCCCGGTACGCGAACACGTTGATGAACTCGCGCACGGTGTAGGTGCACTGGATGAAGTTCACCGTGCCCTCGGGCAGGATGAAGCGCGCGTCCTGGTACGAGATGTCGCGGTCGCACGCGATCTGGTACGCGTCCCAGGCCGCCTCAGCCGCCTTCTGGAAGGCCGCACGGGCGACGGGGTCCTTCCAGACGGACAGCGGCATGCGGACGTCCGGCCGGTCGCCGTACCACGTCGCTCGCTGGCTCTGCTGGTGGAAGGCCGCGTTGCGCGACCGGACGAGCTGGTGCGTCAGGGCTCGGCTCGCGTTGAAGACCTGGAAGACGATCGACTGCGTCTCCAGCGCGGACTGGAGGCCGCCCCGCATCATCTCCTCCCAGTCCCTGTCGTCGTCTCCGCCGTCCGGGGCGAGACCGACCGTGGCCCGCGTCGCGGACGACAGGACCGCCTTGAACAGGTCCTGGTCGACGCCCTGAACGAGCTTGACCTGCAGGCCAGCGGTGCCCGTGTAGATGTCACCGTTGTCCGTCGGCGAGATGTGCTCGCCGTCGTTGACCGAGTGCTTGTTGAACGCGACGTCGGTCAGCGTGATGTTGCCGTGGTCCTCCGGCTCGTGCACGTAGTGCGCGCTGGATCCGAACGGAGCGAACGGCTGCTCCATGCGGTGGTTGTCCAGCCAGGCCGGGATGTTGTTGCCGATGCTCACTGGTTGCCCTGCTTCCTGATCTCGTCGATGATAGCCTCGCCCCACGCCACGAACACAGCGGCGTTCTGCACGACCTCGTCGAACAACTTGCGGAGGTCCGTCTCGGACGCGGCCTCCATGAACTCCTCACCGGCGATGGTCAGCCAGTCGTCCTTGCCGGCAGCGTGGTTGGCGTCGCAGATCTCCTTCCACTGCTGCTGGAGGACCTGCGCCAGCTCGCTTCCGGTCCCGTGCGGGTGGCGCTGGATCCCCCACTTCTCCAGCTGACGCTGTCGCTCCGCTCGCACGGCCGCCATCATCGCCAGATGGTTGGAGTCCAGCTGAACCCTGTCGCTCATCCCGTTCCTGTTCTGTGAAAGCCGTAGGATCCCGCGTAACGGATCGCGGGCACGGCGTCGGTACCTTCTACCGGCGGACCGTGGTTCGGCCGCCTACGGGGCGCGTAGACCCCATGCCGGGGTCAGTCCGTCCCCGGCGTCACCGAGCCTCCGGCGGCGATCCGCTCGATCACCGCCGTCGCGTCCTCCTCGGACATGCCCACGACGTTGCCGGGGATGACCTTGAGGGGCTGCGTCTCCTCGGTCTGCTTCGCGCCCCAGTCCACGACTCGCTGCTGCGGTCGCTCCGCCTTGGGCCACGTGATCTTGATGGACTGCGTCGTCTCTCCGTCCGGCGTCACCGGGGCGACGGGGTTGATCGGATTGACCGTCGGGCGGACCCGCTCCTTGACGGCCTGGAGCGCCGTGGCGGTGGCGGCGGCACGAGCCGGGTTGGGCGGTGCGAGCGTCTCCTGGGTCTGCTCGGAGACTCGCTCCGTGTCGCCGTACGGCTTGACGCTCTGCGACCACTTCTGCTGGAGGGCCTCGTAGTCCGGCTCCTCCCAGCGCTCCTCGGTGACGGCGACGACGTTGACGATGATCGTCTCCAGGTCCGTGGGCATGATGAACTGCTTGTGCCCGTTGACGTTGACGAACTCGATGGCGTAGTCCCGCAGCGACAGAGCCGACTTGGCCTGCTGCTCCAGGTCCTCCAGCTCCCAGCCGGTGTGCACCTGCTTGTGCTGCGCCCGATACTGCCGTCCGCTGTGGGCCACGTAGATCAGTTCGACGGTGGCGATCTGGCTCATGAGTGAAGCTCCCTCTGCATCTTGCGTGTCTTGGCCTTGCGAGACTGGACGAGATGCACCAGCATCTTGCCCTGGAACAACTGGTTGCTCTTACGCCGTCGAGTCGCCCGCTGATACGAGCGTATGCGACGCATGGTGTCGCTCATGTCACTTCCAGTTGACGGTCACGGGGCGGTCGGTGAACACGAAGTGTCCGAATGCCCAGAACGCCATTCCGAAGACGACGACCGGGCACACGTTCATGACGACGGTGTAGACGAGCCTCTGCTTGAGCGTCATCTCGTCGTGCGTGTCGTACAGAGCCCGCAGGCTCAGCTTCCGGAACATGCGCCCGGTCCTTCCTCAGTCGGGGTCGATGACCCACATGTGTGAACAGTGCACTGTCTTGCCGTAGAACGGCTTCTTCTCAACGCGCATCAGCACGAAGTCGTGGCCGAGCTTGATGTCCCACAGGGCATCCTTGAGCTTCGGATACAGCCACCTGTTGACCTTGACAGTCATCAGGCCGGACTCGTCCTCCATGTACAGCGTCATGCTGTCCTTGAGATTCGGATCCTTGACCGTAGCCGGGTCCAGCTCGTCACCTGTTCGCGACCTGTGGTTCTCGAACAGGTCTTGGAGGTTCCGGGCTCGGACCGTGCCAAGTATAACGTGTCGTGATTTCCGCGCCTCGTAGGGGATGTTGTCTGCCAGCGTATCGGGCACCGGGCAGCTTCCGAGCTCGCCGCGCTTGATCGCCTGGACGATCGCCGCCGCGCCGTTCTTGAGCTTGTCGAGCTCGAACGGATCATCCTTCTCGCAGAACTCCTTGATCTTCTGCATCTTGGCCGGGCCGATGCCCCTCACCTTGATCAGGTCGTCCCAGGAGTCGAAGCCGTCCAGCTCGTCGCGGGTCTCCATGATCGCTCGTGCGTACGACTCGCCAATCCCGCTGATCTGATGGAAGCCCGCCTGCACGCCACGCTCGCTCGGATGGATCTCCCAGGTCTCGCTGGACGTGTTGAGCTCCGGCGGGAAGATCTTGAACGATCGTCCATAGCGCTCGTCCCCCGCGTCCCGCATCAGGGTGATGTGCTTACCCTTCTTGGGGTCCGGGTCGGTCTTGCGAAGCTGGGCTGCATAGAACGCCAGCGGATGGTGCTGCTTGAGCCACATGCACCAGAAGGCCAGCATGCTGTACGACACGCAGTGCGCCATGTTGAATGCGTACGTGCCCGACGTGACCAGCTTCTTCCAGATCTTGTCGGCCAGCTCGTCCGAGATGTCCTGCGAGCGAGAGCCCTCCAGGAACGTCTGATACAGCCGGTTGAATGCAGCCTCGCCCTTCTTCTGCGAGATCACCTTCCTGATCTCAGATGCGTGGACCCACGGGAACTTGCCGACGTTTCGGCACAGCGCGAGGATTTGCTCCTGGTAGATGATCTGATACTGGCTGTAGTGCGTCAGCTCGTCTACCAGTGGATGAAGATGCTCCACCTTCTGGCGTCCGTGTTTGACAGCGATGTAGTCGCCAGTCGAACCACTGTGAAGCGGCCCAGGTCGAGATAGCGCGTTGATGTCACAGAGTTCAAGGAATGTCGTGGGTGCCACTTCCTGGCAGACCATACGAGTAGTACGACCTTCGAACTGGAAGATGCCAACAACATCAGCCCGCCGGAATGCGTCGAGCGTTTTCTCATCCTCCATCGAAATTGCATAGAGATCCTCCAGCGACATTCCGATCAGATCGAGGGCGATGCGGATCATGCCCATTGTCTGGAGTCCGAGAGCGTCCAGCTTCAGGAGGCCAAGGTACTCGCCGTCGTACTTGTCGACGGAAAGCACTGCCAGCGACTTCTTCTCCTTGCCGACATTGTCCTTGGTGTACGTGGCCACGTACTCGTGAAGCGGCTTCGCCCCGACGACCACGCCAGCCGCGTGAACTCCAAACCCCTTGAGGTTGCCCTCCAGCTGAATGGCGCGATGCAGGTCGGGGAACTCGTCGAATACCTCCTTGGCCTGAGGGAACGCCTCGACCGTGTCGGCCAGTGAAGCATCGAATCGGGAGTCACCACCCGACCGCTCGACGATGACCTCCTTGACCTGCTCAGCCTTGAACTTGGGGATCTCGTACACACGAGCGACGTCGTCGACCGCGTTCTTACCCCGGTATCGGGTGTAGGTTCCGATGTTGCCGACGCGGTCGGCTCCGTACCGCTTGATCATGTGCTGGCGGACGTAGTCCCGGCGCTCGTCGTCGAAGTCGAGGTCGACATCCGGCAGGTCGTGGCGGTTGGGGTCGATGAATCGCTCGAACATCATCTGCGGATAGAGCATCGGGTCGATCTCTGTGATCCGCAGGAGATAGCACACCAGGCTGGCAGCCGCCGACCCGCGCGCCGGTCCGACCGGGATGCCGGCATCCTTGGTGTGGCGAACGGCGTCCGACAGCATCAGGAAGTAGTCGACGAAGTCCTTCTGGACAATCAGATCGAGCTCGTACTCGGCACGCGCCTTGTAGTTGAGCTGCCTGTCCTTTGGGAACTTGTTGAAGCCTCGATACTTCCAGCCGTCATTCATCCACTTGCGGATCATGTCGACCGAGGACATGCCCTCTCGATATCCGGGCTCCTGATCGATGGGATAACGCACCCTGTCCATCTTCGGGAGCAGGACGTCGCATCGCTCTGCGATCTCCGCCGTGGAGGCGATGGCCTCCTCGGCTCCGCGCTTCGAGAGGCCGGTTCCGCGCAGCCGGTCGTACACCATCTTGTCAGACGTGGGGAACGTCAGTCGGATGTCGTACTCCCAGCCCGCCTCAGCGGCGGCCACGGTCCCGATGTTGCGCCCGGCAGCATGCAGGATCTTCTGCATCTCGTTGTCCTCGGGAAACGGATAGTGGCAGTCAGATGTCGCTGCCAGCTTGATTCCGTACTTCTTCCCGACCTGCTCATACCACTGATTGAGCTGACCAGACCGAGCGAGCTCGGGGAACTGTTGCGTCTCCAGGTAATACCGATCCCCGAACAACTTGTGGAACGCGCGCAGCGTCTTGAGCGCTGCGCGCTCGTCACCCTTGCGGATCCACTTGCCTCCGAGGAGGTTGTTGGCCAACATGGAGTCGGCGCATCCCGAAAGACAGATGAGCCCCTCGTGATGGTCCTTGAGCATCTCGCCGGTCACGGTCGGCCAGCGATAGAACCCCTCGGCCCAGGACCGCGTAACGATCTGGTTCAGGTTGTGCAGCCCCTCCTCGTTCATGGCGAGCAGAGTCAGGTGCGCCTTCTGCGACATGCCGACGCGAACCTTGCCGGTCTTGTCCACCCATTCCATCTCTCGCATGTTGGCCGGAGCGGTATACGCCTCCAGTCCGAATAGCGGTCGCACGCCGTACTTCTGGCACGACAGCATGTGCTTCACGTGCGACGAGATGTTGCCGTGCTCGGTCAG